>Ga0163111_10001365_pt1 | contig 15048 bp, 15 predicted proteins | sample CRUFie1St18metaG_FD_109645 | JGI IMG/M metagenome (GOLD analysis project Ga0163111, IMG submission 109645) | Marine microbial communities from the Costa Rica Dome - CRUD Field 142mm St18 metaG | ecosystem: Environmental > Aquatic > Marine > Oceanic > Photic zone | place: Costa Rica: the Eastern...
CATGGTGGCCACCCGTGTGACGGCGGCAGAGTCGCCGCGACCCATGGCCCCTGTCAGGGGTTTGATGAGCCCGATGATGATGAACAAGGTCAACAGGACTGCGATGTGCGCAATCACTTTGTTTTCCTTTTTGACGCCATTGTTCATGGCGAGCAAGAGCACCCCAAAGACCACAGGAATCAGGGCTGTGACAGAGGGGCTGTCTGAACTGAGGTATCCATAACCGCCAAGTCCGATGAGGGCAATGGCGTGGATGAGGCTGACGACGTGAGTTTTCATGCAGCGAAGTTACACCACACCTTGGTCAAGCATGGAATCCGCGACCTTGACAAACCCGGCGATGTTCGCGCCTCGCACGTAATCGACTGAACCGTCCTCGTTGGTCCCGTAAGCCACGCATTGGCCGTGGATGTCCTTCATGATGTGATGCAGCTTGGCGTCGACCTCTTCACGCGTCCAGTTGTAGCGCAAGGAGTTTTGGGACATTTCCAATCCCGAGGTGGCCACACCACCTGCGTTCGACGCCTTGCCGGGCGCAAACAAGATGCCCGCTTCGTGGAAGGCTTCAATGGCTTCTGGCGTGCTCGGCATGTTGGCGCCTTCGGCCACACACACGCAGCCATTGGCCAACAATGCCGCGGCTTCGTCGCCGTTCAATTCGTTTTGGGTGGCGCAGGGCAACGCCACGTCTACGCTCACGCTCCAAGGGCGCTGACCTTCCATGAACTCGGCCGAGCTGTGCGCCGCAGCGTATTCCTTGATGCGGCCGCGCACCACGTTTTTGAGGTTCATGATGTAGGCCAACTTCTCCTCGTCGATGCCTTCGGGATCGTAAATCGACCCTTGCGAATCGGACATGGTCACCACCTTGGCGCCAAGTTGCAGACACTTTTGGGCGGCAAACTGGGCAACGTTTCCGGAGCCAGAAATGGCCACGGTCTTGCCTTTCATGCCGTCGCCCTTGTGGTTGAGCATTTCCTCCGCGAAGTACACGCAGCCGTAGCCCGTGGCTTCAGGTCGGATCAGCGAACCGCCCCAGTTGAGCCCTTTTCCGGTCAGCACGCCGGTGAATTCGTTGCGGATGCGCTTGTACTGGCCAAACATGTAGCCAATCTCTCGCCCCCCCACGCCAATGTCCCCGGCAGGGACGTCGGTGTTGGGTCCGATGTGACGGGCGAGCTCGGTCATGAAGCTTTGGCAGAATCGCATCACTTCGTTGTCGCTCTTGCCCTTGGGATCGAAGTCCGATCCGCCCTTGCCACCGCCCATGGGCAGGGTGGTCAGGGAGTTCTTGAAGATTTGTTCAAAGCCCAAGAACTTGAGGATGCTCAAATTCACGGTGGGGTGGAAGCGCAATCCACCTTTGTAAGGTCCGATGGCGCTGTTGAATTCGATGCGAAGCCCCCGGTTGGTGTGCACATTTCCGGCATCGTCTGTCCACGGCACGCGAAACATGATGACGCGCTCGGGTTCTACAATGCGCTCAAGGATGTTGGCTTCCTTGTACTTGGGGTTGTCTTCCATGAAGGGAACGATGGTCTCTGCCACTTCCTCCACAGCTTGCAAAAATTCGGGTTCGTTGGGGTTGCGCTCGGCAACCCGATCCATGAACGCCTGGATCGCGGCGTGGTGTTCTGAATTCATCGACGTATGTATTGACGTTCGAAGGACGAATGTAAGTCAGAGGGAAGGCGTTCGACCCCCGTCGACCGGCAAATTGATGCCGGAGATATACCCAGCAGCCGGTGAACAAAGGAAGGCGATGGCGTGTCCGATTTCCTCGGGTTGCCCCACGCGCCCCGCGGGCACTTTGGCGGCCATGCCGGCCAGCACCACTTCAGGCGTGGTGCCCGCGGCCTTCGCCTTGGCTTCGGCAAGGTTGGTGAGGCGCGCCGTGTGGGTGGCGCCGGGCAAGACGTTGTTGACCGTGATGCCGTGAATGGCAACTTCGGTGGCCCAGGTTTTGGCCCAGTTGGCCACGGCACCGCGAATGGTGTTGGATACACCCAATCCCACGAGTGGGACCTTCACCGACGTGCTGATCACATTGACGATCCGTCCCCATCCTTCGCGTTGCATGCCGGGCAGGACGGCCTTGGCCAAGTTTTGGTTGTTGATCAAGTGCTGGTTGAATGTGGCGAGAAAGGCGTCCTCTTGCGCTTCCGTGATGGGGCCGCCAGCCGGGCCGCCGCTGTTGTTCACCAGGATGTGCACATCCCCTGCTGCGAGCACTTCGGCTGCGGCGCGCGTGACGTCAGCAGGGTCCTGAAAGTCTGCCACCGCCACGGCATGCCCCTTTCCGGGTAACGTGGCCAAGGCGACCTGAAGGCGTTCAAGGTTGCGTGCGAGCAAGGTCACTTGCGCACCCAGTCCCGCGAGCTGCTGTGCAGCGGCGAGACCAATGCCTTGGGAGGCGCCGCACACCAAGGCGCGTTTGCCGCTCAAATCCAAAGGCAGAACATGCTGTTCACTCATGCGGCCAAAGGTAGGTAGGCCTATTTTGGTCCCATGAAGCGATTGGAACATCTGGGCATTGCCGTGGCAGACTTGGCGGAAGCAGAGCGGATTTTCACCGATGTCCTCGGGGTGAAGCCCTACAAGCGAGAGGAAGTCAAGGACGAGGGGGTGATGACCTCCTTTTTCCAAACAGGCGGCTCCAAAGTCGAATTGCTGGAATCCACCACCCCTGATGGCCCTATTGCGCGCCACATCGTCAAGCGTGGCCCAGGCCTGCATCACGTCGCTTTTTTGGTGGACGACCTCGAAGGGGAGATCGCGCGGTTGGAAGCCGAGGGCTATCGCGTCATCTCCGGGCCGAAGCCAGGAGCCGACCAAAAGCGCATTGCCTTCCTGCACCCCTCCGACACCGCCAAGGTCCTCGTCGAACTCTGCGAGGACATCTGACTCAGGAGTCGCGCTTTTTCAGCGCTTTTTTGAGGCCTTTGTTCTTGGCCTTGCCCACGCCTTTCATCTTGGAGTCAAACAGCGTTTTGGAAGCCGTGCTCCGGGTGGGTGCGGCACACCCTTCCTCCGGCTTGCGGTGGTACAAGTCGACATTCAAGGTGGCGCGCCAGGGTCGGTATCCGCTTTGCATCCAATCCAAACCGCGGACGTCTGAATTCACGACGCGGAAAGTCATTTCTTGGGAAGCTTGGGCGAGTTGAAGCACGTCCACATCCACGCCAAAACGGACCATTCGTCCTCGGTAGATCTTGAGTCCACAACCGATTCCCGCTGTCCATGCGACATGCCATGTGGGCAAAGCCATGGGATGGAAGAAGTGGGGGCGGTTTTCAAGCGCGGTTTGGGACAGGTTGTACGCCGCACGCATGCCTGTTCGGACCTCCAAAAATCCGTCCGGTCCTGTGGCCACGGCGCGCATGCTTTGCAGCCGCAACTCCACGGCCAAGGCAGAGGCTTGGGTGCGCATCAGGCTGTCGACGAAGGCCACGGAGGTGTCGACCCCCGTTCCTTTCACCACGCCCAAGAACGATTCTGCGTTTCGCGATTGACTGACGTGGATTCCTGCGGAAAGTCGGTCTGCCCACAGGGCGTCCTCGCGTAACCAAAGGTGACCAAGCCCCACTTGCCATCCGGCAAGTGGTTCCGGCCGCCAGATCCCTTGATGCAAGGTGTCGAGCTCCGGCGCTTCCACGGTCCCATGGTTGAGGACCCACGCACTTTGAACTTCGGAGGGCATGCCCATGAGCATGCTGGTGCCGCCAGACCACGTCCACGCTTTGCGTTCATGGGTGCGCAACGTCGACTCAAAGGGGTTGTCCCACACGCCTTGTCCCCACGCGGTGAGGCTCGAGGCCACCAAGGCCCATGTGAGCGAGGCGTGTGCGAATCGCGTCACGCGTCGGCGGCTTGCATGGATTCGAGTTGCTGGAGCACAGCGTCCATCCAGAGGTCGTCTTCGAAGTGATTCCATTGTTCCGGCGCCCCCATGATGTTTTCCATGGCCTTTTGCTGTTGCCGTCCACGTGCCAGGGCTTCGTGGTACGGCGTGTGGCTGAACGTCACTTGGGAATACAGCGGGAGCCAGCGGTCGGGATGCTTTTGTTGCAAACGCGCTTCGAGCTTCTTTTGTTGCAGAAAAACGGGGTCCCCGGTCAGGTCACGCATCTCGATGTAGTTCTGCAGGGCCAATTCCAAAATGGCATCACCCGCAGGTTTCCTCAGTTCGGTATAGCGGGCCATGATTCGGTCCCAGTTGTCGTCCTCTTCAAGCAAGGCGTCCAACACGGTGCAATCTTCCATGCCGCTGTTCATGCCTTGGCCGTAGAAGGGGACGATGGCGTGCGCGGAGTCCCCCATGAGGGCCACGCGCGATCCGTCGTTCCAAGGGAAGCAACGTGTCATCACCAAGGAGGACACCGGATGCGTTTTCCAGTCGTCCAACAGGTTGGGCAGGAGGGGCATCACGTCGGGGAAGTGCTTCTCAAAAAACGCCTGCACCGCAGCATCGTTGGTCAGGTGATTCAACCCTTCGGAACCTTCATACGGCCCAAACAACGTGCACGTGAACGTCTTGTCAGGGTTGGGCAAGGCCATCAACATGAAGGTGCCGCGTGGCCAAATGTGGAGGCCGTCGGCTTCCATTTGGAAGTTCCCGTCAGATCCGGGCATCATGGGCACTTCCTTGTACCCATGGGGCAGGTAACGCTGCTCGAAGTCAAATCGGTCGTTCCGCATCATGCGACCACGGATGGCACTGAACGCGCCGTCCGTTCCAAAAATCTGGCCCACCTCCACATCCAGGGCTTCGCCTTGATGTTCGAGATGCAGGACGACGTGGTCGTCCGCCAGCGTGTACCCATGGCAACGATGGTCAAATTCAAATGTGACATTGGGCAGGCTTTCGGCGGCTTCCACAAGGATGCGGTTGAGCCCTGCCCGGGCCACAGAGTAGATGCATTGTCCGTCCAGGCCGTAGGGCTGAAAGGTGCGGGTGCCGTCCACCGCGTGCATCCGACGCCCGCGGATGGGCAGGGCGATGTCTCGGACTTGTTCCGCGACCCCTGCGCGTTCCAAGGCTTTCCAGCCGCGGTCGCTCAGGGCGAGGTTGATGCTTCGTCCGCCGTGAAGCGGTCCTTTTCTCGGGTCGGGACGTCGCTCGTACACGACGACCTCATGACCTCGGTTGCCGAGCATTCGGGCCCAAAGGCTGCCCACAAGTCCCGCGCCGACGATGGCCACCTTAGCCATGGGCTGCGGCCAAGGCTTGGTCGAGGTCTGCAATCAGGTCTTGGACATCTTCGATGCCCACGCTCAAGCGAATCAATCCGTCCGTCACGCCGGTTTTTTCGCGCACCTCTTTGGGGATGCTTGCGTGCGTCATCGTGGCAGGGTGGCCAATCAAACTTTCCACGCCGCCGAGCGACTCGGCCAACGTGAACAGTTCGGTCTTGGCGACCACCGCTTTGGCGGTGTCGAGGTTGTCGTCGGCCAACGTGAACGCCACCATGCCCCCAAATCCGTGCATTTGGCGTGCGGCCACGTCGTGTCCGGGATGCGTCTCAAACCCGGGCCAGTGGACCTTGGCGACAGCAGGGTGTTGGGCCAGGTGATGGGCGATGGCCTCGCCGTTTTCGCAGTGGCGTTGCATGCGAAGGTGTAGCGTTTTCAATCCGCGCAGCACGAGGAAGCAGTCCATCGGACCCGAGACGGCGCCGCAGGAGTTTTGCAGGGTGCGCAGTTCTTCCTCCCACGCATCGTCCGACGTCACGAGGCACCCCATCACCACGTCAGAGTGGCCTCCGAGGTATTTGGTCACGCTGTGCATCACCATGTCTGCGCCGAGGTCGAGCGGGTTTTGAAGCATGGGAGAGGCAAACGTGTTGTCGACAACCACACGGGCTTCGGTCCCTTTCACCGCCTCCGCCACTGCCGCAATGTCCGTGATCTGCATCATGGGGTTGGTGGGGGTTTCTACCCAGATGAGGCGCGTGTGCTCGTTGAGTTTGGCCTTCAAGGCCTCGAGGTCGCCCAAATCCACGAAGTGGAATGTGATGCCGTAGTGCGCAAAGACCGTCGTGAACAGGCGGTAGCTTCCGCCGTACAGGTCGTTGGTGGAGATGACCTCATCCCCGGGCTGCAGGGTTTTCAGGACGGTGTCCATGGCCGCGAGGCCCGAGGCAAACGCCAGCCCATGGCTGCCGTGCTCGAGGGCGGCAAAGGCGGTTTCGAGAGCCGAACGCGTGGGGTTGTGTGTGCGCGAATACTCGAATCCTTTGTGGTTTCCCACGCCATCTTGGACGTACGTGGACGTTAAGTAGACGGGAGTCATGATGGCTCCTGTTGTGGGGTCGGGTTCAACGCCGGCGTGCACTGCGAGGGTGCCGCGGCCGTGGTGGGGGGACATGTCACTCATGGTCGTCGAAAGTTACGTTACGACGGGCCATGTTGGGCGGTGGTTTGTGCCAGCCAAAAAGGCATCAAAACCCCTCCAACCAAGACATAGAGGTGATAGGTCAAGTATCGCCACATCAAGACGGCAGCCGCCCACACCGTCGCAGAAAGCGCGAGGGGCAGCGCGTCGTCCATGAAGGTGGGCAGGGCGAGCTCGGCCAGTCCGGAGGATCCGGGCGTGGGGCTGATCATCAACACGGTCCACAAGGACAATTGCCGCGCCCAAATGCCAAATTGCCCCACAGTCGTTGTCGTCAGCGGGACCACAAAGGCCATCAACAGGGCGTTCAGGGTGAGGAACCGCGCGGTCCAGCTGACCCCGGTGGCCCCCACCGCTGCCATCCATCGCGTCCAAGACATCGTGCGAAGGTCTTGAGAGGCCTGCCGCAAGTCGGCGGCCAGCTTCGCGCCAGCTTCGCGCCACCGGCGCAGCCATCGGCCCTGCACGAGCGTTGTCAGGAGGACTTGCATCCGGTCTGGGGCGAAGAAGAGCGCGGTACTCAACAGCGTGGCCAGCACCGCCATGAAGGCGTATCCGCCAGCGAAAATGGTGGCCACTGAGCCTTCGAGCCAGGGCGCCGATTCGGGCAAAAACGCGGCAAGGCCGACCGCCATGGCAACGACAGGGACGGCCAGCAGGAAATAGAGTTCGTCGAGCAAGGCCGTGGACATGACGGTGGCCAAGCTTCGTCCCCAGCTCAGGCCGTTGCGGTGGAGGATGAATGAGGCCACCGCACTGCCGCCGACCACGGATGGCGTCAATGCCGAGGCCAATTCCCACAATACGATGCTGGACGTGGCCCGTTTGAGCGTCAATTCGCCCCGGGCCAAAACCAATAGCCTCGCCACGTAGCCGGCGTCTCGGAGTGCCACACATCCCAAGGCCACCCAGACCCACCCCCAGTCGATCTGTACGTCCATCAAACTTTCCCACGAAGCACCTTTCCAGACCGACCACCCTACGACGGCCACCGAGCCGAGCACGGCAGCAGTGAGAGCGATCCACACCCGTTGCGGGGTGAGCCACTGGTGTGCAGAATGGGAACGGGAAGAGGGAGAGGTGCTCACACGGTCGAAGGTACGCCGGGCGAGGTGCGCGGGTCAGGCGTAGACGTGGGAGCCCTCGCTGCAATTGGTGCACATCGGAATGCCGGAACGGTCTGAAAACAGGGTGCGCCTGAACGCTGCGTATTCGGCATTGTGCCAAATCTCGGCCATGCTTTGGTCCCCGAGTTGCCCCATGACGTGGTGGGCGTCTTTGTCAAAGCAGCAGGGCACCACGCGGCCGTCCCATGTGAGGACGGCACCTTGCCACATGCGCCAACATGCATCGTCCAAGGCATTGCGCAACGTCCATCGCCCCGTGAGCGGGTCCCGATCGTACCGTCGGTGTGCGGCAGATTCGGTGAGCAGGGGGTGACCGTCTCGCGGGTCGTCGAGTTGGGCGGTTTTGATTTCCACTTCGTCCACCCCGCACACCGAGGCGGCCTCCAGCAAATCGGGGAGTTCGTGTTCGTTGGGTCCCACGACGAGGAACTGCCAGACCAAATGAGGTCCCCGACCCCGCTGGCGTTTGGCCTCCACCATGTTCCGCGTGCCCTCCATCACTTTGGACAACGTGCCACCGACGCGGTAGGACGCGTACGTCTCTTGCGTCAATCCGTCGATGGAGACGATGAGGCGGCTGAGCCCGGCGTCGATGAGGGCACGGCATTTGGCCTCTGTCAGGTGATGGGCGTTGGTGGACGTGGAGCTGTAGATGCCCTGCCGATGACAATGGGCCATGAGCTGGTCGAGCTTGGGGTGGAGCAAGGGTTCGCCTTGGAAGTACAGGTTCACGTAGGTCAACCACGGCGCGAGTTCGTCAATCCATCGGCACGCGTGGTCCACGTTCAGCATGCCTGTGGGACGTGTGAAGGAACGCAGTCCGCTGGGGCATTCGGGGCACCTGAGGTTGCACGAGGTGGTGGGCTCGATGGACAGGGACGTGGGCATGACTTTGGGTGGCATTTGGGGCTGACCCGACCGCTTCGCCCTGCGGTAACTCGTGGAGAGTTGAAGGAGGTTGGCCGCCCGTCGGGGCGTCAACACGCTCACCCGCGCCCACCTGTCCTTGACCTTGCCCCATCGTCCCATGCCCGAAAGGTACGTTCGCGCTACCTTCGTCGGGATGATTCGGATTGGGGACACGCTGCTGAGCGAAGATGTATTTGACGAGCATTTCGCGTGCGATTTGGGCGCGTGCAAAGGCGCGTGTTGTGTGGAAGGCGACAGCGGTGCGCCGTTGACGCAAGCGGAGGTGGGTCAGTTGGAATTGGCGTGGGAGCACGTCGCGCCCCTCTTGCCGGAAGCGGCCCGTCAGGCCGTGGAGGCGCAAGGACTTGCGGTCACCGACGCGGATGGCGATGTGGTCACGCCGCTTGTGAATGGCAGGGAATGCGCCTACACCGTTTTCGACGCGGACGGCACCGCGAAATGCGGGCTGGAAAAGGCCTATTTCGAAGGCAAAACGCAATGGAGAAAGCCCCTGAGCTGCCATCTGTATCCCATCCGTGCCAAGGAATTGATTGATTTCACAGCCCTGAACTACCACCGGTGGCCCATTTGTGAGGCGGCGAGGTTGTGCGGAAAAGCCGGCAAGGTTTCCGTGCTGGACTTCTGCAAGGATGCGCTCATTCGCAAGTTTGGGACGTCGTGGTACGAGGAGGCACAACAAGCCCAAACCCTATGGCGCGAGGCCTAGTCCTGACATTCCTCAATGCGGCCTTGGCGCTCGTGATGTCAATGCGGGTGGACGCCCAGGCTGTCCCAGAGACAGGATGGTCCGACGAGGGCCACGTGGTGGTTCTCGGATTGGATTCGGACCGAGTGTACCTCGGGGTGTCGCGGCCCGGGGTGACGTTGGACGAGGCCCTGCGCCAAACGTGGACGGTGCATTCGGCGCCGCGCACCGGCGGGGAGAAGTCTCGAGAGCAGTTGCGCCCGCGCAACGTGCAGGCTTGGGAAGAACTTCAGGACATCCAACATGTGGCCATGCACCCGCGCGGCTGCAAGGCGCTCATTTCGGCCCGGAGACACGGCGGAGATTTCGACGTGTTTTTGTCCCACCTAACCCCTAGCCGCGCACCCGGTGGCCGCGACGTATGGTCTTCCCCGCTTCCCCTCGACGGGTTGAATTCAGAGGCCGACGACGTGTTCCCGCAATGGCAAGGCCAGGACATTTCATTCGCGTCCAACCGAAGCGGTACGTTTCAATTGTTTCAAGCCAGTGCTGCGCTTCAATACTTGAGGGTCGAGCCCCATCCGCTCGAAGTGGCGGGTGAAGTCTTGTCTGCGGTGACAGTGGGACCGGGGTTCACTTGGGTGGCCCGCCGCCTTTCCGAGGACCGAGCGGTGGAGGTGGTCCGCGTTCCTTGGCCCCAGCCTGAGCGCCCTTTGTCGGAAGGTTGGACCTTGTGTTTGGGTGGGGCAGCGGGGCAAGTGACGGTGCGGGAGGTGGAGTCGCGTGCGAAGATTCGCACCATGACGCTCGACGAGCATGGTTGTGTTTCCCTTCAAGGCCTGCCCTCAGGTCAAGCATGGACGTTTGAGTGGGAAGGCGGCGGGGCCGGCATCACGGCGATGGCGGAGATCTTCTCGCCCGAGGGGCGGGTGGTTCGACGGTACGCCTTGAACGCTGAGAATGGCTTTGCCTTTGTGTTGTTGCCCTTGGATGCGGTGGCCGTATTGGAGAACATGGGGTCTCTCGACGGGAGCGATTGGCCCACATCGACCCTTGCGATCCTGAGCTACGAGCGCGGTTTGCCGACGCCAACCTCGGAATCTTGGCAGGTCTTTCAGGGTTGGGCCAAAGGACTTCAAATGCGTTCCAACCAGGGCATCCTCCGCGTGACGGGTCACACCGACGCGTCCGGCACGGACGATTTGAATGCTGCCTTGAGCCTTGCCCGCGCCGAATACGTGGCGACCCAACTGCGCTCTCTTGTGAAATGGCCTCACGAACGCGTGGAGGTCGAGGCGTTGGGAAGCGCAGAGCCGCTTGGCAACGACCCGGCCCAAAACCGCCGCGTCGAGGTGCGTTGGGTCCCTTCCTTGCAGTAATTTCGCGCCATGCTCATCAACGTCATGCGCGCCAAGCTGCACCGTCTCACGGTCACTCAGGCGGATTTGAATTACATCGGCAGCATTTCCCTCGATCCCGATCTCATCGAGGCTGCCGGACTTGTGGAGGGAGAACGTGTCCAAATCGTCAACATCAACAACGGCGAACGCATCGAGACGTACGTCATCACGGGTGAGCGTGGCACCGGCCAGGTTTGCCTGAACGGCCCCGCGGCTCGTCGCGTCCAGCCCGGAGATGTGGTCATCGTCATCGCCTACGGCATGATGACCGTGGAAGAGGCCCAAACGTTCAAGCCCACCGTCTTGTTCCCTGACACAGAGACCAACCGTTTGACATGACGTTGCGCAAAGGGTTGACCACACTGGTGTTCTTTGGCATCGGCCTCGGCTTGTTTTGGCTGGCCATGCAAGGTGTGGAAGATCCTGAAGCGTTGAAGCGCGACATGCGCTCCGCCCAATGGTGGGGCATTGCCGCTTCGTTTGTCATGGGCTACCTGGCCATTGTCTCGCGTGGCCTGCGCTGGAACCTTTTGCTCGCCCCCATGGGCCACCATCCGTCTCCAGCTCGAAGTGTTCACGCTGTGGCCTTCTCCTATTTCGCCAATGCATTTGTGCCGCGTTCTGGCGAGGTGGCGAGGTGCGCAGCCTTGAACCAAACCGACGACATCCCCGTCGATCAACTGCTTGGTACGGTCATCACGGAACGCGTTGTGGATTTCCTGATGCTGTTTGGGCTGGTGGCTTTCGCCCTCTTGACCAACCTCGAAGCCTTTTTGGCGTTGATGCAAGAGGCCCAGCTGCCCGCGATGCCCACCTTGATCGGGGCGGGTGTTGCCGGTCTCGCGGGTTGTGGCGCCCTTTGGTGGATCTCGCAACAGCAGGGACGCTCGGGCCTGCTGGGCAAAATGGCGGGGTTCCTTCAAGGCATCGCCTCGGGCATCCGAAGCGTACTCGCCATGGAAAAGCGTGGACTGTTTTTGTTCCACACCTTGTTCATTTGGGTGATGTACTTCCTGATGTCGTATGTGTTGTTCAAGGCCATCCCTGCCGTGAGTGCACTGGGATTGACCGACGCCGTGCTCGTCATGGTGGCGGGCGGATTTGGCATGGTGTTGCCCGCGCCCGGCGGCATCGGATCTTACCACTGGGCAGTCTCCTTAGGCTTCGCGGCCGTCGGATTCTCCGGCGACGTGGGATTTGCCGTGGCCAATGTGGTTTGGTTGACTCAAACGGCGATGATTGTCCTCACAGGTGGCTTGGGCTACCTCATGTTGTTCCTTCACCGCATGCAACGTGGCTGAGATGGCGGCATATACCCTGGACACCGTGGCGCAACAGGTGGAGTCTTGGAAGGCCCAAGGCTTGAAAGTGGTGTTCACAAATGGGGTGTTTGACGTGCTTCACGTGGGGCATGTCGAAGTGCTGGAAGTGGCCGCTTCTCATGGCCAAAAACTCGTCGTGGGCGTCAATTCCGACGCCAGCGTCCGGCGATTGGGGAAGGGCCCCGATCGTCCCATCCACGAAGAAGGCAACCGCGCTCGTGTGCTGGCTGCATTACGCAGCGTGGATGCTGTGGTGGTGTTTGAGGACGACACGCCGCTTGCCTTGGTAAACAGCCTCCAACCCGATGTCCTCGTGAAAGGGGGCGATTACGACGCGGCTTGCACCGACGAGAACGACCCTCGCTACATGGTGGGCAGTGCTGAAGTAAAGGCTTGGGGCGGCCACGCTGTGGCGGTGCCCCTGGTGCCAGGACAGAGCACCACGGCCACGCTGCATAAAATTCGAACCTCCTGAAAACACAAACGCCCGACCGAAGTCAGGCGTTTGGTTGTCGTAAGGAGGATTGATCAGACGTTTTCCTCTTCCAAGAACTTGGTGGTGAAGTCGCCGTCGCGGAAGCGCTGGTTCTTCATCAACCGCTGGTGGAAAGGGATGGTCGTCTTGACGCCTTCAATGATGTACTCGTCCAAGGCGCGCTGCATCTTGGTGATGGCCTCCTCGCGAGATTGGGCCACCACAATCAATTTGCTGATCATGCTGTCGTAGTGCGGGGGAATCATGTACCCCGCATAGGCGTGGGTGTCCACCCGAACCCCGTGTCCACCCGGTGCATGGTAGTCCGTGATGCGTCCTGGACTTGGCGCCCAGTTTCGGTCGGGGTCTTCCGCATTGATGCGGCACTGAATGCTGTGGAGCTTGGGGAAGTGGTTGCGGCCGCTGATTTTCTCGCCCGCGGCCAACTTGATTTGTTCTTTGATCAAATCGTAATCGATGACCTCTTCCGTGATCGTGTGCTCCACTTGAATCCGGGTGTTCATCTCCATGAAGTAGAAGTCGCGGTTGGCGTCCACCAAGAATTCTACGGTGCCGACCCCTTCGTACTTCACTGCTTCCGCAGCCTTGATGGCTGCTTCCCCCATGGCTTCGCGGAGCTTGTCCGTCATGTAAGGAGAAGGGGTTTCTTCCACGAGCTTTTGGTGGCGGCGCTGAATGGAGCAGTCACGCTCGCTGAGGTGACAAGCCTTGCCGCGGTAGTCGGACGCGATTTGGATTTCGATGTGGCGCGGTTCCACCACAAACTTCTCCATGTACATGCCGTCGTTGCCGAAAGCGGCACCTGCTTCACGGCGGGTGGATTCCCAGCCTTCCGCAAGTTCTTCGTCGTCGTTGCACACCCGCATGCCCTTGCCGCCGCCGCCGGCCGTGGCTTTCAACATGATTGGGTAGCCGATGTCGTGGGCGCACGCTTTGGCTTCTTCAAAATCTGCGAGGATGCCTTCGCTTCCTGGGATGGTCGGCACGCCGGCAGCTTTCATGGTGGCCTTGGCGGATGCCTTGTCGCCCATGGCATCAATCATTTCAGGGCTGGCGCCAATGAATTTGATGTCGTTTTCTCCGCATATGCGGGAGAAGTTGGCGTTCTCGGACAAAAAGCCATATCCCGGGTGGATGGCGTCTGCGTTGGTGATTTCCGCAGCCGCAATGATGTTGGGGATGTTGAGGTAGCTCTGGGCGCTTGGTGCGGGACCGATGCACACGGCTTCGTCCGCAAAGCGAACGTGCAAGCTGTCGCGGTCTGCAGTCGAGTACACGGCCACCGTCGAAATGCCCATTTCGCGGCAGGTGCGAATCACGCGAAGCGCAATTTCGCCGCGGTTGGCGATCAAGATTTTCTTGAACATGGGATGAGGTTGGGTTCGCGGTTCAAGAGGGGTCGACCAAGAACAAAGGCTGGTCGTACTCGACAGGAGAGTTGTCGTCCATAAGGACTTTGACAATCTTACCCTGCACCTCAGATTCGATTTCATTGAAGAGTTTCATGGCTTCAATGACGCAGACGGTGTCGCCTGGCTTGATGACGTCGCCCACCTCGGCAAACACGTCCTTGTCCGGGGAAGGACGGCGGTAGAACGTGCCAATCATGGGTGACTTGATTTCGATGAGGTTGCTCGTGTCTTCAGCAGCAGGCGCGGACGCTGCAGGAGCCGCAGGGACGGCAGGCGCAGCGGGTGCAGCCACAGGTGCCGCGGCCACGGGAGCCGCTTGGACCATCTGGGGCATGGCGGCGGGAACTTGAATGGTCTGGACGACCTGTTCCTCTTTTTTGCCACGGCCCTTGGGCATCTCTGACTTGATGGTCAGCTTGAACTCTTTTTGTTCGATTTCCACTTCAGTGACGCCGGCACGGGCGACAAACTTGATGAGGTCTTGGATTTCCGTCAGTTTCATGTCGGAGGGTTTTTTGCGGGGGAAAGGTAGTTCAGGCGGTATGAATGGGCATCATTTGCTTCCGTCGTAGGCCCATTTGACGTACACCGAGCCCCATGTGAAGCCACCGCCGAAGGCAGCCAAAATGAGGTTGTCGCCGCGCTTCAATTGCGATTCCCAGTCGTAAAGACAAAGCGGGATGGTGGCGGCTGTGGTATTGCCGTATTTGTGGATGTTGATCATGACCTTCTCGTGGGGAAGGCCGGTGCGACGTTGCGTGGCGTCAATGATGCGGAGGTTTGCTTGGTGGGGCACCAACCAAGCGACGTCGTCCGCGGTCAAGTTGTTGCGCTCCATAACCTCGTAGCTCACGTCGGCCATCTTGGTCACGGCCGACTTGAACACCGGTTGTCCGTCTTGGTAAATGTAGTGTTGCTTGGCATCCACCGTCTCATGGCTGGCGGGACGCAAAGAACCCCCTGCAGGCATGCAAAGGTAGTCACCACCGGAGCCATCGGAATACAATTGGCTGTCGATGATGCCACAATCGCTGTCGTCTTGTTGCAGAAGCACCGCGGCGGCGGCATCCCCAAAAAGCACACAGGTGGTCCGATCGGTGTAGTCGATGATGGAGCTCATCTTGTCGGCGCCCACGACGACCACGTTTTTGGCCGAGCCGTTTTCCACGAATTGCGCGCCGGTTTTCAGGGCAAACAAAAAGCCGCTGCAAGCCGCACTCAGGTCAAATCCCCAAGCTTTGGTGGCCCCCACCTTGTGGCCAATGAGGTTGGCCGTGGAGGG
>Ga0163111_10001366_pt1 | contig 15047 bp, 18 predicted proteins | sample CRUFie1St18metaG_FD_109645 | JGI IMG/M metagenome (GOLD analysis project Ga0163111, IMG submission 109645) | Marine microbial communities from the Costa Rica Dome - CRUD Field 142mm St18 metaG | ecosystem: Environmental > Aquatic > Marine > Oceanic > Photic zone | place: Costa Rica: the Eastern...
AACGACACTCAAATTGTTAGAATTGTCGCTGACAAAATCATCTGTGAGCAAGGCGAAGCACCATTTGTTGTGGCTGAATTTTCACAACTGGGCGAACTTACCGACGCTTGAGTGATAGTCCTTTACCTCGCTTTAGCGAAAGTTTTGGCTTAGGCATCAATTCAAATTCGTCATCGAAATCTTCGAAGTCGTCGAGTTCGTCGTCGATAGGAATTTCATCATCGAATGTAGGTATTGAATTGATTACCTGTGAGACAGGTGCTCGGGATGGTTGAGTATTTTTTGTCTTGATAAACGCCATTACATCATTGATTCCTAAAAGCAACGCTTGCCAATCGATTGATTTAACTTCTCGAATGTAGAATTGAACGTCAACATCTCTAAGATTACCGAGTATGTCATTCAAGTCGGTCTTGTTTTCCTTGAGCGATTCTACAACATCTGAAATTGACTCGAGGTCAAGGTCTGTTAGGTTGACACCAACCCTTCGAAATAATTCCTGTGCTTCTCCTAAGTCTCCTGTGAAACTGGTGACCATAGTGCTTGCTTCATCGAGCGTGTCCTCTAATTTATCCATTTCATCCATAATCGTTTCAAGATGTTCCAATGCTTCGTTAGAGTGGCCATCGAGTCTAATCGTCATCCATGCTATGACGATGTTAATTGAACCATTCATGATTGCCAGAGACGTAATACCGGCAAACAACGGGTCCCAACCAAGTTGCGTGCGAGCAACAATAAATGTCAATATAGCGGGCAAAAAGAATAGAACAACATATCCCCATGTGGGTAGGAGTTTATCATCTTCCTGTTGACTCATCACATCTTCGATTAAGTCATCTAATGTGGATTCAGATGCGTCTTCGGACATTTAATCACCCCTGTTTGAACGAGACAAGAACGCCTCGACATAGACTTGCTATGTCTGGTTGCAGTAGGAAATTGTAATCGTGAATCACGCCACCGGTTTCCTTGTATGGTTCAATTAGACCCATGAGTTGCTCGTAAGTATTCTCGGTGAATATCTGTGCAAACACAGGCTGTTGGTTGATTTCATCCTTGATTCCACTAATGACAGTTGCTTCACTGACACCATTGTCAAGGTATTGCTTTGCTTGTCGCAGACCCATACCGATGTCTCTCAATGACCGGACAAGAATCAATTCTTGTGACATGCGCTCAAGTTGATTTTGTGGCGTCAATTCAGAGTGCTTTAGTTTGACAACATCGATTGATATGTCAATCTGTTCGAGTAATGCCTTGCGTGTCTTTTCATCTTCTAATTGAGCACCCATGTTCTGCTTGAATGCACCAAGCAAAGTGTTGCGGAATTCTTCGTCTGTTACTTGAACATCCATCTGGGAAGGTCCTTCTTGCTCTGGGCCTTCAAAGAATCCTCTGTCGTCGACAGGAGCAGGGGGTAATTCTTGCTCATATACTGGCTCCGGTTCTGGTGGAGGTAATGGTTGAGCATACGGGTTGTATGATGGCACATCATATCCTGCCGGTATAGCGGACTGACGGTTAGCCATTGCACCACGTGCTCCGGCTACTACTGCGCCAAGTGCATCTGGGTCGAGAACCTTTGATAGAATTCTTTCGGCAGTCGATTCGCTTCCGCCGAACAAATTGTCTGCGACCTTGTCCATAGCGGCGGCTTTGAGAATTGTTGCGAATTCATCTTCGTTTTGCTTCATACCTTGCTTCATCATGTTGTTCATGAAATTCATCTGCATGGTCATCATGCCGTCTTGACGCTGTTGTTGCTCTTGTCGGATAGCATTGTTCTGCGAGGCGGCGAATTGTTCTCGTTGTAATTGCATCTGGGCTTCGTGTTGCCGTCTTTCCGATTCGAGCATGTTGGACATCATCATCATTCCCATCATGTATTTCATGTCGCCACCGCTACCGGACTGTTGTTGACCACCAAACATGTTACCCATCATGTCGTTCATCAATGCGCCTTTCATCGAACTCGCTACACCTGCGGTGCTACTGGTTGGCATTGGCATCGTCGGAGCAGGCATAGCGTTAGGTTGTGGGGTATTTTTCGGGGCGGGGGCTTCAGCCATAGTTTTACCTCGAGTCATGATTTCTTGTGGGTTCAGATTTTGAGTCTTCAACCATGCCGCATAATATTTCTTGATATCATTCTGTGGGGCGGAAAGTCTTGCGGCTATTTCTCCGAACTCTGGTAAAGCGTCTCCACCAACGTGGGCCGGTGTTCCAGCATACCATTCTTCGTCGTCGAACACACTCATCATGAGTTCTTTCTTATCGTCTGTTGTAAGCGATGACCACTGTGGGTCATCTTCGCCCACTCCTGCGGCCATATCAAATTCATCTTCTTCAATCATTGTCTTCATCTCCGTCTAACGGGTTTCCTTCTTCGTCGCAATCAATTTCATTGCCATCTTCGTCGATGTAATACAGCCCGCCTGCTTCATCTTCGTAAATCACCAACTCTTCTTCTCGGTTGGTCCTGTTTCTTGATCGGACTTTATTCACAAAGGATAGTCCTGCGGCCACACCCTTTGCTCCAAACATTGAACCAAGTTCACCTGCGGCTTCCTTGATTACATCCTCTGCTGTCCGCTCTTTTGTGGGAACTTCAAGTCTAACGCCATGCTCTAACATCGCAGTGGCTAAACGGATAATGTCTCGACGCAACCCGTCAATCTCGTGTCCATGCTTATGAGGGTCGTGAATAATCAAAGCAAGTGTTGCCATCATACCATCTCTCACATTCTTCAACTTTACAGACAGGTCGTTTTGGTCGTTAACGACGTCGACACTTTCTGGTCGACCTCCGCTCTCGAAAAACTCCTTCTCTTCTACCAATTAAATCGCCTCAATTGTATGGGTTGGCGTTCGGGTCGTCTGCGTTAGTAGGTTCTTCGGTTGTGACTTCTGGTTCGACGACATCTTCTTCTTCTTCGATTTCCATGTCGTCTTCCATGTCTTCGAGTAAATCTTCAAACACTGTGAGTATCGCTTCTTCCCAAACTTTCTGAACAGATGCTTCATCACCAAACTCGATGTGCGCCACCCTTTCCCAAGTATACAGGGATAGTGACTTTTCGGTCTTTACCCATAATCCGAAGTCTGCCATCAAGACAGTAGGGTTTTCAATCGTCTTTGCTTCATTGCTCGGGTCGAGAACGACCACGCTTGTCGGCGTCACTTGCATGACTACCCGTAGGCTTCGCATCAGCCATAAGCGAACCGATTGATTTTGAGAAATATATTTTAATGTTTAATTGGACAACTACAATTAGTGTATTTGCAAAAGATTGATTTGCGTTATTGATGTCGTCTGTGCTGGGGAAGTGAAACAAGGCCACGAGGTAGACCACGGAAAAATTTAGACTTGAATCTGCGAGCAATTCGGGAAATGAGGACAAGAGAGGATAAATTGCGAGCCATATTCACTGGTCAAATCAAACCGATTCCGAGAGATTCTCGAAGGCTCGGGGTTTCTCTTCGAGGAGAGGTCAATGATGACTTAGCGCAGATTCGATATTTATCGGAATTAGACACTTGGAAATATATACCCGATGAAGTAGCCCAGATTCTCTTTGAAAGAATCGTCAGCACTTCTCAATATCATGAGGATGACAAGAAGAGCGTTGACACTACTTCGGACTCTGCGATAATACATATGGCCGTTCGATTACTTCGGATTTATTTGCAGGGTGCCAACCCTTGGAACAGAAAGTTGATTCCAAAGGTGTTACAGGTCGATAGGGAAGAGGCTTCTCGGTCTGTGTTCATGAAACGATTCAAACATGGTGCTGAAATGGATGCTATGCGTAAACTAATAGACGACATCGAAATTGTTGATGAAGATTTACTTTACGATTTAGAAGATGTTTCTTGGGACTCTCTATGAGTTGCACACCTTCCGTTGAATGCCCCAATCTGACGACAGGGTTGACCGTTCGTCTTAGGTGCACCACACCGGTATTCATCTGGCATATTTTTCATACACTTGAAGCATACCATCCATGGTAACTTTCTTTTCTTGACATTGTTGGCTGATATCGGGTCGTTGCATATTTCGCAGTAGTATGCGTGTCGTGTGTGCTTCATATTCTCTCGTAACTTACGAGTGGATATAAACCTTCAAAGAAGTAATTTGGATATACACAACTCAAAGTTGTCTTCCATCAATTCTCGGTTGCGTCGATAGTATTTCTCGACGAATCGAATTGCTTCCCGTTCTGTCCCGAATGCCGCAATGATGCCGAGCGGGTGCGCTCCGTTCTTTGGTTCACTTACTCGAACGACAGGGACTTCAACCTCTTCGGTTTCGATACCCATCGCTTTAGCGGCTTCTTCATCTACCGGTTGCTTAACCATATCGACTCTCGATTCTCGGCCAAGGTGAGGGCAGTCTAATTTGGAACACCACACACGAACATTGTGTGGGTTGTATACGAGGAATAATTCATCCTCGATTGGAAGATTGTCCTTCGGTTTCAACATTGATGCCATTTGTTGTTGCATCAATTGAAGTTGTTCTTGTAACTCATCAATAGAAGTCAAGGGTTCCAACTCCCGCTCGCTGTGTTGATGATTTCCAACTTAGAAGCGGGTAGCATGATTTCGTATGAAGGGATGGGGACTCGCTCAACGAATCGTCCACGCTTACGGAAGTAGTCTGCCATACGGAATACGGTTTCTTCTTCTTGACATGTTTCGACGTAGCATAGTGATGCACCATGATAAAATGCTTGCCAATAACCACGGTTACAAGCGAACGCTATGTCCTTGGTTTCATTACAAAGCACAGCCGCTTTGGTTGGACCAATCCATAGTTTCCAACCATCGGTCGGAGAACAAACGTATCCTTTGACTGATGTCTTTTGGGCGACTTTCGCTAACTCATGTCTGGCCGATTGAATCTCTTCTGGGGTAAGAGCAGGGTTGTTGAATACATCATTGAACAGTTCTGCGAAAGACTTGCCTTCCTCTTGAACTTCTTCTTGAACTTCTTCTTGAACTTCTTCTTGAACTTCTTCTACGGTTTCGACTACTTCTTCCTGTGTTGGAAGTTCGTATTCTCCTGCCTTGTAATCTTTCCACAGTCTGCTGATTTCTTCTTTTGAGGTTCCGTTGTGCAACTTGCGGAACTCGTTCCATTTGACCTTCGCCATGTTACGCTGACGTTTGGCATTAGACATAAGTCTTCACTCGAAGTAGACTTTGTATTTCTTTACTACTCGGGATATCACTCTTGAATCAAAACCAGTAGCCCGAGCCAATGCGGCCATGTTGATTTTTGTCTTTTCTATTCTATGCTTAGTCAACTCTAACCAAACGACTGCTCGCACTTGGTCTTCAGCCACGACATAAATTGGGTCTGCGGCATTCCATAATTCAATAGCCATCTTGATAACTTCTGGTGAATATTTGAAAGAGCGACCGTATGTTTTCATCCAAGTAATGATTCTTGGTTGCTCTTTACCAGCATATTCTTCAAAGAATCTTACGGCAATACCCTCTATCTTGGCTTTGTTGTATGAAAGTAATTCGTATACTTCTTCTGGAATATCATATTGATTGATGAACTTACAATAGGCAACAGTCACTATCATCATCCTCTCTGGCATAGCGATTCCGGTGGTGAAAAATTTCTTAGACTCTTGCACCACTAAGTAGGTTATCTGAATATCAAAACGGTTAGCCTGTATGAAGTCCCCGAAGTTTTTGATGACTGGAGATTCTTCCAATCGAAGTCGGTTCTTTATGACATCTAAACCTTCCATTGCTCTTTTTGCTCTTGCCTCTTCGGGCGTTGTGTTAATGTCTATTTCGGCTTCTGCAACAGTCACATCATCAACATAGTCGTCTTCCATGTCGTCTGAATCTGCTTCAGTGTCTACTATTTCTTCTTCTCCGATGTGTAAGTTGTTAAACAGGAAAACATTGCACACTTCGCAAGAAATATCGGTCTCTCCCGTAATCCATTGACCTTGCTTTGCTCCACAACTTGCGTTGGGCAAATCCATAGGACATTCGAAGTCTTCGGAGAGATTATGTTGATTTGATGTATTCTCTGACACGCTCTACCCCCTTGTATGGAATCCCGTCTACCAGAAGAACCGGTAGAGTATGTTCTCCGATAATGACTTCTAATGCTGAAGCCATGTGCGGTTTATCTCCTACATCTATGAAACTGAATGCGATATCTGCGTCAGATAACATCGATTGTGCAGAGCGTGTTTGACGCATCCATGAAACTCCAAACAACTTGACCGGCACAAGCAAACGGAGGGCAACACCATACATCAGACTTTTGACTGATACGAAACCTACGAGCACTATGGACGGGGACGAATCAGCCTTATCTCAACTCGGAAAAAGTCAACCTCTATTCGGTGGTGCTAACTCTGAAAAGATAGCGGAACTTGAAGAAAGAATCGTAGAACTTGAAAGAAAAATCATGCTAATGCAAGGTGAGACCATCGGTAGTATCGAGGCAATGCAACGAAGATTGCAGAACATCGAAGAGAACCGTCGTTCCGATTCTGTTCTTGATTTCATATCTCCAGACGAATTGAACGACATTGCCGGAACCAAGATTGGTATTTGGCCAGACAAAGAGGATTATGTCGACGATGGGGAAGAAGTCAAAGTAGTTGAAAGTGGATTCACGTTTGACAAAGAGGTCGAAGAAGTAGAAGAAGTTTCAGACGAGGTCAAGACCCATGAAGATTATGCTAAAGGAATCGTCGATTACATCGAAGAACATGGCGGGGTCGCTAACGCAGAATGGAAAAAGAAAAACCTCATACCCGAAGAATACGAGTATGAGGATAGAGTCAAGGTAAGAGACTTCGTTAATGCTTCAGAAGGAATCACTTATTGGAAGCGAAACAGAATGTGGTGGTTCTTTTACAAGGAAGAGGAAGGATTGGAGGCATCCCATGAACGAGTTTATGGAACTGCTCCGTGATGGACCGATAATTCAAATCACACTAACAACCGACAACGGTTGGCCAATTACTGTCAACGCATTAGTTGACACAGGTGCGTCGTCGTCGTCAATAGACCAGCAACTTGCAGACTTTGTCGGAGTAGAATACACTGGAACCGTCGTGCGGGTTAGGAATGCTAACGGTGTAAAGAAAAGAAAAAGATGTTATGTTGAATTCGAATGTGACATTGGAATCATCAATGCACCATTCACAGTTAGCGACAGAGGTCATCTTGGCTCTCCCATAATCATAGGTAGGAATGTAATCTTTCATGAAGAAGAAGAATAAAAGAAAGATGTATTTGTAGTAGTATAGTATCGTAGAAAATAATGTTCGTTTCGCGCAGGTTTTGTTTTATCATCGGATAAAACGTATTGATAAAATAAAATATTATTCAGTATAACGGTTTTAGAATATCCTAAATCCCCCGTCGATAAAACAAAGGCAACACTGCGCCATTGGTTTTATCTATTCGTTTTATCGGGTGATAAAATGAGTTAAGTTAATATGCCCCTCCAAATTGGGTAGGTTCCCTGCCGAGTGGAGATGGTGACGATGACAGAGATAGGTATCGATTCTTGGATAAACTCATTCTTCGGAATGAAGAATAGTAACAAAGTAGAAGCACTAAACGCTCTCCGAGATAAAATCAACAAGTCCGATAACATTACTTTCAAAAAAGAGATGAGTGGTTTCCTAAATGGAATTCGCCTTGTCAAGTCCCATGAAAAAATCGTAGCGGCAATCGAACATCATTTGAAACATGTTCGTGATGAGAGAGACCTATACGGATACATCGACCGAAGAATAGCAGTCAAGAACGAATTGATACCGACTGATTGGGGTCCACAACAATGGAACAGCATCATGAATAGTATACTACGGAAGAACAGTATCTCCGGATTCAGAGCATATCACACGCCACTACCACGAGCAAAGCAAAAAGGTCGAAAGCCAACTCTATATGTTTCAGATGACTGTGATGTCGAGTCATTATTCAATGCCCGACACAGAGCGTATGACCCTACTAACAAAGAAGATGCATCCCAAATGGTGGCATGTGTAAAGAAAGCCTTGGACTTTGACAATGATGTCATCAGATTATTCGAGGAGTTGAAGACAGTAGACCACCCACTATTCCCAGACCTTACTGCACATACAATGAGGTCTTCATTATACACTTGGTTGCACCAATACCTTCTCCCAGAAGTTGGTGGACACGTAGTATGGGAAGTCACAGGATTGACATTAACGAGGAAGTGAAGATATGGTATTAGCATGGCAAGTAGGACAAATACAACCGATGAATCGAAAGAGAAGAGCAAGGAGAGGCGTAATTGCATTCATGGCATACCACTCCGGTGGTCTTGCCGAATTCGGACTTACTCGGGAAGTAATAGACACGAGAGGGATGGAAGCAATAGAAGAATACGTCGCCGAAAACATTTCTCGTAGCAGGGCACTATCCTGTCTATCTTTCGACACATACTTTCACGAAATAGAAAGAGAAGCAGTGTGCATGGACAGGGGAGTTTTACAGAGAGCACTGCACCTACCACATCCCAATTCCAGTCAAGTCATAAACTTCCCAAGTCCACTTACTATCACTGCTGGACAAGTAGGCACGGGCGGTGCAATCACCGAGCAGTATGTAAACTACGAGGACTTTAGAAACGCATACATGGAACTGGGTCTATGCATTACCAATTTCCCAAACGAGGTAATCGAACAACTGAAGGCAGAAGTCTGGCAAACATTTGGGGCTCTAATCAATCCAGACATGGCTCTTCGTTTAGCAGTGGGGACCGATTGTTTCTCTCCTCCAGAATTGAGGATGTCTGGGATAGATGATGAAATGACAATTGATGACTTGATATGCTCTACTCAACAAGGTGGTAAACTTGTCAAGGTAGTGGGCCAAGTAGCAGAGATGGGTGACCCGAGAAAAAGAGCGATTAAGATTGCTTGGCGGTGCAAGGTGACTGATTGTAATGGACTCGTCAACACCTACCCCGACTACTTCGAAGACAAGGAAATTAAACCAGATTCATGTAGACATTGTGGGGCTGGGAACGCCGGTAACCCTCGGACAGCATGGGTTCAAGCAGGGGAACCCGATACCTCATTTGTCACATTCCAGAGACTAATGCTTCGTCAAACAAACACGCAGAAAACCACCCCTCCGAGCCTTTTGGTTGAAGTTAGAGGGACACATGTGCATTCGATGAATCAAGGAGAGGACGTAGTAATAACCGGTATCTTCGGGACACATGTCGAAAACAACAACGGTAAGAACGAAAGACTACACGTCTTACATGCAACCGATTTGACGAGGACATCTCAAGACTCTGTGATAGAAGTAAGCCCAACCGACCGGCACGCACTTGCTTCGTGGAAAGAAGAAAAGAATTTCCAAGAAGTCATGGATATCTTGACAAATGTCACAGCCCCTAACGTGATTGGACATACTCGAGAGAAGCAAGCACTTCTTTTACAATCAGTCGGGTCATACGCCAACCTCCCAGACGGTAAACGAAACTTCGTTCACATCATGCTAATTGGCGACCCCGGAACAGCGAAGTCACAATTGTTGTCCTTCGCTTGCCAAGGAGAAGCGATGCACCCGGGTAGCAATTACGCTACCGGAGCAAGGGCATCTATCCCCGGTCTAATCGGAGGTAAATCTGAAAATGCACGATTACTTGGCTCAAGTAGGTCGACTCTGCAACCGGGAATGTTGGCTCTGATACCACCCGGTGGCGTAGCAGGTATTGATGAGATGCACGCATTAGGTGACCAAAACGTATTCACAGCCTTGAACGACGCCATGGAAACAGGTCAAGTATCTGTGCAGATGCAAATGAAGGGAACAATCCAAACACGAGCCCCCGTTCTCGCTTGTGCAAATCCAAAGGGTGGCGACAACAGTCGTTTCGACTTGTATTCTGGTATCCCTCTGATAGAACAAGCAAGGCTACCTGTTTCATTCGTTTCCCGATTCGACTTGATTTTCGTATTCCTTGATGTCGTTAATGATGAAAGAGACGCTACAATCATGGGAGGCATGACAGCCGGAATGAATTCTTCAAACGCCGACCCCAACGAATCGTTTCCTGTCCAAGACGGTTATCGTAAATACTTGCAAATGTGTAGAGAAGTTGAAGCGGCACCGGTCTTGTTTGACGACGAGGCTACTAAGCACTTGACAGACATCTTCGTAAAAACTCGACAGAATCGAGTGAACGGTGCTACTGTTAACTTCCGATGGGGAGCGGCGTTACAACGCTTGTCTTGCGCAGTAGCCCGTCTTGACCTTTCTTCATCTGTCAACAAAGAGCACATTGACTATGCACATTCAATTCTCGTAGAATCGTTGACTACCAAAGAACCTAACATGGTTAACGAAGGGGGCACTGGTCTTGGTCAAGAGCAGTCTAAGGTCATGGATGAAATCATGCGTCTCCTTGAAGATTGGTCTATCATGGAGTTAGGACAGAAAGAATTTGGCGATAAGAAGGATGCTTATGCCTATGTCAAGAAATTCTGGCAACTTGATTCTGCTGATTATGCTTGTCCGGAAGAGAGAGATTTCGATACTTTCTTGACCACATTGTCTAAGCAAAACAAGGTCGAACGCAAGGGTAAGAACCTCGGAGTAAAGGGTCTATGAATAATTCGTAGAATCATTTATAGGTGGGGACACGTCCCCTACTTTTGGAGGAAATAATCATGTCCCAAGAAAAGAAAAACGCCGAATTTGACGAAGAATGGAATGCCTTTGGAGCGAGTGTCGTTGTCCCTGCCCGTGGTGGTAACAATGACAAATTCAAACCAGAGGTTGGAAAAGTATACGACCGAATAGCAATCCTACGAGAACCCTCGTGGGAGATACCATCGAAGAACCCTACATGGGCTCCTTCTGTGGCTGTAAACATCGTAAACCTAAGAGATGGAAACCGCATGGATTGGTGGTTTGCTTCTACTTCCTCAAATGGAAGAAACAGTATCTTCCGAGACCGCCTATCCGCTATGCTCGAGAAAGCCAAAGAAGACGGACACCACTACCCAATTGAATTCAAATTCCGAATTCGTGAGAGAGAGTCCAAATTCACAGGCAACACCTACAAGGAATTGCAACCAATCTTTGTAGCAAGTGGAAACAACATAGAGGGAGACCTTGGTGTAAACCCGAGAGACAACCCAGCCAATGACATGTCCATCCCGTCTAATTCGACAGGGACACCAGCACAGACCGTGTTGAACAAAGCAACACAGGCACAATGGGACCAAATCAATGCTCTTGCCAAAGAAATGTTCCCACAAGGATACACCGCCCAACAATTGCTTGACGCAATCAACATGGCAGTCGACGAAGGCAACATTACATTACAAGCATTGGTTGGTAGCGGTAGCGTCAAAATTGTCGGTAAAGGTGACCTTTCCGAACATGACGCAACAGAAGCAATCAAGGCATTACAGGGCTTGTTAGGAGAGTGAGCACTTGTTCTCCATTGACACCTTTGAAGAGGCCATCAAGTCGTTCTATGAAACGACAGACCTCGATGTGAAGGCGGTCGAGCGCAGAGAATTCATGTTCAGCCATCAGTCCCGCCACAAAGCATTCCCGTCTGTCGACGCACTTCGTGAGTATGCCATAGAAACGGCCCCCGTCTCTATCACCCACAGTCTGGCTCGATACTTCGACCCAGAGCGAAGAGAACCATACGCTACCAAGAACATGAGTCCCGATGAGCATGTTCGTTGGGGAATGGATGACAAGGGTCATGCCGGTATTGACATTGGCTTTGATATCGATTATGACCACTTACCTAACATCCGTTCATACCGTCATGGTCTTGAGCACGCAAAGGAGAATGCAAAGAGACTTTACTTCTTCTTGACGAAAGACCTCGCTATTGACCCACAATACATCTCTATACGATTTTCTGGACACCGTGGATACCACATGGTTGTCACAGACGAATCTCTACTGTCTATGGGGACAGCCGAGCGAGCAAACATTGAGAATTATGTGCGTGGACACGAGGTTCACTTGAGTGGATTCCTTCATGTGTCCAATCATCAAGGAGTATGGGCCAACAAGAAAGGACAGTTTCAATATCGTCTGTATCCGAATAATGTCCCCGGATGGGGAGGCTTGTTCACGCAGACTTTCATCGAGATGGTCAACGAATACTACAAATTGCCTACTGATGAGATGAAGATGGAACGTTTGAAGTCTTGGACTCCAATACACCAAGGTAGTATCAAAGACTCCACCTTCAAGCGACCTTCATTTACATCAAAAGAGACTGTCAAGATTACAGACGGAGTATACAAGCAAATACACGAATTCCTAACCAATCAGTATGTGCTTGAGCAACTGACAAAGGATTGGGCTTTGACCCGCCACGCTAATGCGGCTGGTCTCAAGTCAACCGGATTGAAGCACCTTATCCGAATGGTCATTCAAAGAGCACAACTGACAAAAGGAGTGGAGGCTGACGCCATCACCAAAGAATTGAATCGTCAATTGAGACTGATTGGTTCTTTGCACACTACTTCTGGTATGCCTTGTATCGAAATCACCTATGACATGCTTGATGACTTGGACCTCATGTTTGAGCACATCAGAGACTCTGTTGGTAGAGACATGGTAGAAATCGAAGTCAAGAATGAGTGCAATGTGCACGTTCTTGATAGAGTCGTAGCACCGGGGACTTACACCGTTCCTCGCTACGAAGCATACTCGATTCTATGCATGGATGTGAAGGTCGAAAAAGAAAAAGCGACGACGACCTCCGAAGAAGTCGCCGCCGCTTAATGTGATTTTTTGAGCCAAAAAAAAGAGAGAGAAGTGGACATTTCTGTCTACTTCTCTCTCAATAAATCATACGTTAATTCTGCAATACGAACCGTGTGTTTTGATTCTGTGAACCACACTACAAATATGCAATACCGACAAAGTGTTTTGGTTCTATGAGCATACGTGTCCTATGTATTTCACCGTGCTTGTTTCGCTCTGTGAACCATCACGCCTTTGTTGTAATTCGTCTGGGTATGTTTCTGGCTCTATGAGGACTATTCCTCTTCTTCAATCAAACTCCATAATGTAGAACCTCTACACATCCCGACCTTTTCGATTCGTCGGTTACGTGTCAATAGGTTACCTATTTGATTAGGCGTCGGAATTTGCTTCCATCTTCCTACCATGGCCTGTCTCATTTCGAGAGCAGTCATCGGGCGTTTGGTTTCATTCAATACCTTTTCTATTTGGTATTGAGCCATCGACCCTCTATTCTTGGCGTTCGCCAATAGACTCCCTCGTTTGCAATTCTATGTATTGTCTTTTTGCCCAATGAGGAACCAATTCGAGGTCATCGACTCTGAATGGTTCAAAATTGTGCAACGTTTCTTTGATTGACAGCGACCGGGATGTGGACGTCTTCGTGATTTTATTCACGGCATCTGTCCCCAAAAGGTTACGAATATGTTCTAAACCCATCAATCGTGTCTGGGTTCTGGTTTTCATCTTCGCAGTGAAAGAAGGCGTTTCCAAAACATCCCTCTCTCCCATTGCTTTGAGGAGATATTCTTTATCCTCCTTAATCGCTCTTCCGAGATTCTTTCTCGCTTCCTCCATGGCGTATATTCTCGCCATGATGTATTCAATGTCCTCTTCGGTCATCTGTGAACCTTCTCGAAGTGTGCAATACAATCATCATGATTTGGTTCTATGAGCATTCTAATTGTATACATTTCTTCGTTGTTGTTTGCTCTATGAGCATTTTCATACTTTGTAATACAATGACTATGTTTGCTCTATGGACTTTTCAGACCTCTTGTATTTCTTTTGTTATGGTTTTAGTCCTATGACCTATCGCTCTATGAGCGAATTACGGGTTCAATGTAATTCGGGTTCGATGTTTCGCTCTATGGGCATTATACCCGATTGAGGACGTCTTTTACACCTCCATCGGTGTCGCCCTTCTTTAGTTTCAACAAGTATCCTACTTCTCCACGAAGTTTTTCTCTCATTTCTTCGAAAGCCATTATTTCGCCACGAATCGCAACCCGGTCATAAGAGAGTTGAGAATATTCTTGTTTCTTTCTTGAGATATCTCTTTCAAGTGAACTCAATGACGATGCTAACAATTTTCTCCTTCTCATTCCAGCATCACTAATATCGTTCATCGTTTTCAGAGACATCTGTTTCTTATTTTTTACGTTACGATTTTCATCGAATTTTACGCGATGGTTTAGGTTGTATAATTCACCGTTGCATCTGGTGAACCACTGTCCTATGAATCGGTTTAGACTCGTATCGACGTTTATACCGGGAGGCATAACGTCACATAGTCTGTGCAATGTTGTCGGGGAAGTCCATCCCTCGTTGTCAAATGACATCCATTGCTTACCGTTCTTATGCTTGTAATAGCGAGCAATATCAGTGCTGTGATATCTTATCGCTATTGTTCCATCTCTACGTTTGTAAATTCTGGTGTGTGCACCGAGAGGTCTTCCCTTCTCGATGTCTCGACCTCTTTGGAGATAACTCCAAGCGTCGTCATAATTTTTGAAATAATACATTTCTGTGAACCTTACTAAACACCTGCAATTCGCATCATTTGATTTGGTTCTATGAGCATTCCTTTCTTGTGCATTTCAGAGACGATGTTTTGCTCTATGGTCCTTTCAGACCGGTTTTTTCTTCACATAGAATCTGTTGGAAGGACGCTCTACAAGATGTTCGTTGTAGAATTTCGCTCCAACAGCAGTGTCAAGGATTGGTTCGTTGTCTGGATTCAGCATGACGTTGCCTTGTGAATCCTTCATTGGTGGAGAATGTTTGCGAATAAAATCGTCTTTACTCATCATTCTCTTCTGTTCCACTTCCTTCACTTCCACGGTGAAGTGTTGGGTTTCCGCAAAGCGGGAATCCCCAAGGATTTTCTGTATATCCTTCTTGATGGACTCTACTGAATCCTTCGCTTGCTTGAAGGCTCTTTGCTCTTCAATGTATCGTCGAGATAGACTCTCTAACTCAACGTGGCTGTCATGAAT
>Ga0163111_10001367_pt1 | contig 15047 bp, 15 predicted proteins | sample CRUFie1St18metaG_FD_109645 | JGI IMG/M metagenome (GOLD analysis project Ga0163111, IMG submission 109645) | Marine microbial communities from the Costa Rica Dome - CRUD Field 142mm St18 metaG | ecosystem: Environmental > Aquatic > Marine > Oceanic > Photic zone | place: Costa Rica: the Eastern...
ATTAGAAAGTGTTGATATTGAAAAAGCAAATAAGGTAGAAAAAATGGCAAAAAAATACGGAATTAAAGATCTTAAAGAAATGAAACAGTTTGAAGCATTCCTAGATGAACTAGTAAGCGAAATGGTAGAAGAACCAATAACTGAAGAAATTTCAGGTACTAGTGTTGAAGAAGCAGAAGTTGTTATGGCGGCAAGAGCATTAAGTAACGACATCCAAGATCACATTGAAAGAATTGGTAGAATGGCAAACGAAGATATACCTTCAATTGCTGATTCAATGGCACATGAATTTGGTGCTCAAAAAGCCGCAGACTTCAAAGGTCAAATGGAAGGACTTCTTAGCACATTACTAGATGCAAACAAAGTATCTAAAGAAGGTGTTGATGCACTTATTGGTACAATGACTGGCGAAGAGTCAGCCGCACCAATGCCAGCAGAAGATCCACTAGCAGGCGACATGATGGAACCAGCAATGGACGAACCAGTTGATGACTTTGCAGGAGCAGATGCTGAAGCAGGACCTGAAGAAGAGCCACTAGGTAGAGCAGAAAAGATTTAATCATGAGGTATAATGACCTTGTACTAACGGAGAGTTCACTCGACGATACAGCCGCTGATATTGAAGATGTAGTTGCATTTAAAATAGAAAATGGTGTATTAAGGCAGGACTTAGATGAGTTTCTTGATGAACTCAACGATAAGGGTGCAGGCATATCTAAATCACTATTAAGAAAAATTTTAGAATCACTTCCAGAATTGGTTACTAATGTTTCAAACACAGAAATAGAATTCAATACACCAGGCAATGTGCCAGACGAAATGGTACCAGAGCCAGAAGATATGGAAAATAACGTGACTGACTTAGCAACTTCGGCCGCTGAGAAAGGAATAGGAGACGAATTATAATGTATAATTATGATAGCATTTTTATAAACGCAACAGAGGCTCGTAGAAGAACGAGAGATAGTGTTGTTATATTAAATGAAGTCAGAGCTCTAGAAGCCAATGTACTAGCAAATGTTAGTGCAGGTTCTCTACAACTAGTACAGTCTACAGGAACAACAATGACCGGTAATACTTCTTATTACCAAGCCTATAATGGCATCACAACTAATACCACAATAACTGATCAAATAAGTACAGTCAAAAAACATTTCACTGATAAAGGGTATTCGGTAAATATTAGCACTAATGCATCAACCGGAAATACAATTCAGTGGACAATAAAGTGGTAAAAGAAAAATTATTAGAAAACAAATATAATTATCCCCAATTAAAAAGAATCCAAACACCGCAAGGTAGAAAGTATGTTGGAGAGGACAATGATCCTGTACCAAGTGTAACTACTATACTAGGCGATACAGGAGACAAAACTGCCCTTATAGCCTGGCGTAAACGTGTAGGCGAAGCAGAAGCAACTCGTATAAGCACAGAGTCAGCAGGACTTGGAACTAAAGTACATAATGCTTTAGAAAAGTATATACTTGGTGAAGAATGGGACACATTTGGCAATAATCATGTTAGTGTACTAGCAGAGTCAATGACAAAGTCTATGATAGATGGCATGGATTTAGTCGATTCACTATACGGTGTTGAAGTAGGTTTAATAGCACAAGGTTTATATGCAGGAACATCAGATGCAATAGGAATGTATGAGGGCGAAGAAGCAATTATAGATTTCAAAACTGCTAAGAAAATGAAAAAAAGAGAATGGATTGACGACTACTTTATGCAAGGTTGTGCATACGCACTTGCACATAACGAAATGTTTGAAAGCAATATTAAAAAAGTAGTAATACTTATGGTAGATAGAGAATCCAATTTCAAAGACTTTATCATAGAAGGCAAAGAATTTGATAAGTACTGTGGTAAATGGGCCGAAAGGTTGGCTGATTACTATGGGAAAGTCGATGCAGGAAAAAGTTAATATAAGTTTAGTCCAACCAGGATTTGATGTTGGCCCCGATCACTTAGACATTTATTATCTGCCCTACACAATAGGCCTGCTCTGGGCATACGCAAAACAAAATAAAAAAGTCGAAGACAACTTTAATGTTGAAGCAATTATTTTCAACAGAGATCCCTATAAACAAAATTTTGACAAGATCAAAAACAGTAAAATAGTTTTTTTCAGTGCCTATGTTTGGAATTGGAAAATATCTCTAAGACTTGCAAAAGATATAAAAAAGCATAATCCTGATGCATTGTGCGTATTTGGTGGCCCAAATATTCCGCACACAGACAAAGACCTATTTTTAAAATATCCGCAAATAGATAGTATAGCAATCGGCGAAGGCGAACAAGTGTTTGAAGATATTTTACTATCATATTTAGAAAACAAAGAACTACAAAAAATTTATAGAGCAGAAAGAATTAAAGATCTTAAAATACCTAGTCCATATTTAGACGGAATATTTGATGACATAATGGCTGAGAATCCAGATATAATTTGGAATCCAACATTAGAAATTGATAGAGGCTGTCCTTATAAATGTACCTTCTGTGACTGGGGTGGACTAACAAATGCCAAAGTATATAAATTTGAATTAGACAGAGTGTTTGCTGAACTAGAATGGATGAGTAAACATGGTTGTGACTTTATATCATGTACTGCGGCAAACTTTGGTATATTCAAAGAACGTGATATGATGATTGCAGAAAAGATGGCAGACTTGCATCAAAAAGAAGGTGTAATCAAAAAGTTTCAAACAAGTTTTGCAAAAAACAGTAACGCAAACATTCTACAAATAATAAAATTCTTAAATGAGAACGGTGTAAACTCCCAATTTATTATAAGTTTGCAAACATTTACTGATCAAGTTTTAGAAAATATTGAAAGAAAAAACATGAAAATTACAAACGCAGAAGACATTACTGCATTTGCAAACAAACACCATATGCCAATGGGTACTGAACTTATTTTAGGACTACCAGGCGAAACATTAGAGTCATGGAAAGAGTCAATGAGCGAATTATACAAGCACGGATTTCACACATCATTAGATATTTACTCACTCCAAGTTATCGAAAATGCACCAATGAATGACCAAAGGGAATTGTTTGGCTTAGATACATTTTCTGCACATGACATGGTTGTTGATGTTACAAAGTTCGAAGAAGACGATGAATCTGCAGAATCAGTAGAAGTAATTAAATCAACAAAAACAATGTCACAACAAGAATTAATAGAAGCATATTGTTATACAAGCCAAGTTATATCGCTTCATAACACAGGTATCTGTGATATTATTGCAATATATTGTTATAAAAAATTAGGAATATCATATAGAGATTTTTATGCAGAAATGCTAGAGTTTTTAAAAGATGATTTCCAAGAATGGAAAGAAGCAATAGAAGAGAGTTTATATCAATGGCACAATACAGGAAATTTTGCTGGTTGGGTTGGCGAAAGAATAGGTGCTGGTTCAGATATTAAAGCACCACAAGGTAGTAAAATTTACAGTTGGGCCATACCGTATATTATGCCAATGGAAGTTCATTTTAATCAAAAGGTTCCTTACTTTATGGATAAGATTGCAGACTATTTGTTAGCAAAAGGCGAAATAGATCCTGTAATAATAGAAGACTATAGACACATTTCAAAGAACAGAGTAAAGTATTGGGGCAACTACATATACGAACAAAAAGAAATGACAACTAAAACCAATCTATATGATTATACTTTTGCTGGTGAAGAAGAACTAGAGTACGGTGATTTTACATACACTATAGATGATCAATACTATAGAGAATATGCTGAAAACATAGTCGAGCATACCAATTACATACTTTATGGAAGACAACGAAGATGGCATCTTCACAAAGTAAACAAAAAAGATAAATAGTTGTATGGCAGACAAAGAAATAATTATATCAAGAATGCAACAACGCAGAGGCAATCGTATAGATTTGCCACAACCATTGCGACCAGGAGAAGTTGCATTAGCATCAGATAGCAAGGAAGTTTTTATAGGATTAGATCCTGATATAGGTGTAACGGCTCAAAATGCAAATTCTGTTTCAGTAAATAACATTACAAACGGGTTTACATACGCAAACTCATATCTAAATAATAATTTTGTTAGGTTAATTATGCCTAGTAAAAGATTTGGTACAGGTACATTTGACGGAACAGCAAACAACACAACATTCAGAGCAGATGGTTCAAGTGGACAAGCACACGGACATCCAGTTTTCAATGCAAGTATAACTTCCGGCAGTATTAAGAATGTGTTTGATAATAGTGCATTTGAATCTACAGATTTTACAGGTGCAAAAAATGGTGTTGCATTAAGTACAAACGCAACTAGAACAGCGGCAAACTTACTTAACAACGAGTTCTTTGTTTCATCGCCAGTTAATCAAGCAACAAATACCACAGTAACATTTGGTACCAATCCAACAGGAACTGATGATATTACACTTAACTATTATAGTAATGCAGATATTATTAGTGCATTAAATGACTCAGGTAATGTAGGAACAACTGCAACAGTTGGTTTTTATGATGCAAAAAATGTGTCAACATACAGAAGATTTAATAATGCATATATCAGATCAGACTATGAAGTAGGTACATCATTTATAGGATTAGAAAACAAGCATGTAGAAGTATTTGCTCAATCAGGAGCAGTTCCTTCGCCATCTAGTTTATCATTAGTGGATATAAAAATTACAAGAGACTCAACAAGTACTACATCAACTGTAAGTTTAGGTAGTGCAGGTAACTTAGATCAAGTAGTAAGTACAATCAATGCCGCTAATATATTTGCAACAGCAACCAAAGTATCAACAGATACATGGTTCCTATCAGCAGACGAAGAATTTACATTAAGTTACACAGATGCCGGTGATGCCACAGACTTGTCATTACCAGCCGCAGGATATACAAGAGCGGCAAATTCAATCAAAGGACAATTAGAAGATTGGATACACGGTGCATTAGGTGACGGTACATTTAATATGTTTACTGCCGCCGAAGTAGGCAACAAATTTAACTCAAGTGCTACAAGAATTAGCAAATTCACTCCTTCAACAAGTAGTGAAAACCTTACAATTACATTGACTGGTAATCAAGAAGCAGAAAACTTTTCAACTATCACTAACAAAGTGTTTGGTGCTAGTGCAAATGCTGATATTACTGGACTAACAAATGTTAAAACAAATCAAAGACTATTAACACAAGACGACTATGCTGTACTATTAACAGGTTCCGCAAATTCGTTATTCGAAGCAATAACAAAATCATGCCCAGCAAGTACAACAACAGGTATCGTATCATTCGGTATAGCAGATGTAGATAGCATTATAGTAGAATATTCAGTAAAATCAACTGGCGGTGCATCAGGAGATGGATATAGTAGAACAGGTACATTACATATTACCGGTGATACTAATCTTAATGATGCGTCAGTGAATGATACTGGTACAATATTATCAAATAACTACACTGGTACTTTTGACTTTACAGTTGCATACAACAGTGGTACATCAACAATTAGTTTATCTGGAGTCAACTCCTTAACTGATGGTACACCACGAGCCGCAACAGTAAAATACTTAGTTAGAAAATGGCTGGGATAATTGCTTGACAAAATAATCAATCCACAACAGCGAATTTCTATATGGCGAGAATATAAAAACGGTCGTCCTTCGTTGAAAAATGTGTTACAATATGTCGATAGTATAGAAACAAAACCAAGATGTTTTGATTACTATACGCCGAGTGAATGGCCAACACCATGGGAGATACTCGTAGACGAATTATTTTGTGTAAGTGGTAAAGCAATTTTATTATACCATACATTAGCACAATTAGATTATATAGATACAAAAAACGTTAAGTGGCTTGTAGCGGAAAATAAAGAAATTTTTCATGAAGGACTTGTGTTTTTTGACGGAGTGTGTTATTATAACATTTTACCGAATACAGGTGTAAATATTGAAAATTTTGATAATTACATAACAGTTAGAGAAATTATTAGACAGGAAAAACTCACAAAGATTCATGAAAGTTACAAAGAGAGACGGCACTAGAGAAGACCTAAATATTGATAAACTACATAAGGTCGTGATGTATGCAGTAGAAAACCTTACTGGTGTTAGTGCATCACAAGTAGAAATTAACAGTCAGATTCAATTCTATGAAGGCATTACTTCAACTGACATTCAAGAAACATTAATTAAAAGTACAGCAGATTTAATCTCAGAAGAAACTCCAAACTATCAATATGTAGCAGGTAGGTTAATCAACTATCACTTGCGTAAAATGGTATATGGTCAATTTGAACCACCATGCCTTTGTGATATAGTACAAAAAAATATCGACGACGGCTTCTATGATGCAGAGTTTACAGATCTTTATACTAAAGATGAAATAAACATATTACAATCTTATATCAAGCATGACAGAGACGAAGATTTAACTTATGCGGCAATGGAACAGTTCCGTGGTAAGTACCTAGTACAAAATAGAGCAACAGGTGAAATATACGAAACACCACAAGTTGCATACATGATGATTGCCGCTACACTATTTGCAAGGTATCCTGAAAAGAAAAGAATGGCGTATGTGAAAGCATACTACGATGCTATCAGCACTTTTAGAATTTCCTTGCCTACGCCAGTTATGGCAGGTGTTAGAACACCACAAAGGCAGTTTAGTAGTTGCGTATTAATTGAAACAGATGATAGTTTAGATAGCATTAATGCAACAGCAAGTAGCATAGTTAAGTATGTTAGTCAGAAGGCTGGTATTGGTATTGGTGCAGGTAGTATTAGAGCAATAGGCTCACCTATTAGGAGTGGAGATGCAACACATACAGGAGTTATTCCCTTCTATAAATTATTTCAATCGGCGGTAAAGAGTTGCTCCCAAGGTGGAGTAAGGGGAGGAGCCGCCACATTATACTACCCAATTTGGCACTTAGAAGTTGAAGACTTACTGGTGTTAAAGAACAACAAAGGTACAGAAGATAACCGTGTAAGGCACATGGACTATGGTGTACAGTTTAACAAATTAATGTATGAAAGACTTATTAGTGGCGGAGATATTACATTGTTCTCGCCTAAAGATGTACCTGAACTATACGAAAGTTTCTTTAATGATCAGGACAAGTTTAAAGAATTATACGAACAGGCAGAACGCAAAACTAGTATTAGGAAGAAGAGCATTCCTGCTATTGAATTATTTTCTGCGTTCGTACAAGAAAGAAAAGATACAGGTAGAATATACTTGATGAATGTTGATCATGCTAATACACATGGAGCATTTATTGAAGACGTAGCACCAGTTAAACAAAGTAATTTATGTTGTGAAATTGATTTACCAACTAAACCACTAACACACATTAATGACGAAGAAGGCGAGATAAGCCTTTGTACGTTAAGTGCTGTCAATTGGGGTGTAATCAAAGACTTTGAAGAAATGAATAAAGTATGTAAGTTAGCAGTTAGAGGTTTAGATGAACTGTTAGACTATCAACAGTATCCTGTATTAGCGGCAGAACTTAGCACAATGAAGCGAAGACCACTAGGCATAGGTATTATTAACTTTGCGTATTGGATGGTAAAACATGACATGACTTATCAAGAGCCTAACTTGGAATTAATTGACGAATGGGCAGAGGCATGGAGTTACAGTTTAATCAAAGCCAGTAACAAACTAGCAATGGAAAAAGGCAAGTGTCCTGGTACTGACGAAACAAAATACGGTTTAGGCATTACACCTAACCAAACATATAAGAAAGATGTCGATGAATTAGTGAAGCATAAAGAAAGGCAAAATTGGAAAGAACTTAGAAAGAATTTAAAAGAACATGGTATTAGAAACTCAACACTAATGGCACTAATGCCAGCAGAAACTTCTGCACAAATTAGTAACAGCACAAATGGTATTGAACCGCCTAGAGGTTATATTAGTATTAAACAAAGTAAACACGGTGTATTAAAGCAAGTTGTACCAGGCTTTCCATACTATAAAAATAAATATGATCTGCTATGGGATCAGAAGTCACCACAAGGATATTTAAAGATAATGGCTGTACTTCAAAAGTACATAGATCAAGGAATTTCGGTAAATACTTCTTACAATCCCGAACACTATGAAGATGAAAAGGTACCAATGAGTGTGCTGATTCAGGATCTCCTTATGTTTTATAAGTATGGTGGTAAGCAGTTGTATTATAATAACACATATGACGGCCAAGGCGAGATTGATATTAACAAAGATGATAAACTAGAAGAATTGCCATTAGGCGAAATAGATGACGAGGATTGCGAGAGTTGTAAAATATAATGAGTGTACTTAATACAAAATCTAAATATACAAACAAAACAAATATGTTTTTATCTGATGATATGGGTATCCAACGATTTGATGTTCTCAAGTATAAACAGTTTGATAAACTCACAGAAAAGCAACTTGGATTCTTTTGGAGACCAGAAGAAGTTGATATTCTTAAAGATGCAAAAGACTTTAAAGACTTAACTGACTTTGAGCAACATATATTTACAAGTAATTTAAAAAGACAAATACTTTTAGATAGTGTACAGGGTCGTTCACCTAACATTGCTTTCTTGCCTGTAGTAAGTCTACCTGAATTAGAGACATGGATTGAAACATGGGCATTTAGCGAAACTATACATAGCAGAAGTTATACACATATTATTAGAAATGTATATTCTGACCCAAGTAAAGTATTTGATGAAATGATGAATGTTAAAGAAATTATAGACTGTTCAGATAGTATAACAGAATACTATAATTCATTAATAGATTATAATTTAGTTAGAGACTCAGGTAGTGCAAAGTATGACGAATACGAACACAAGAAAAGAATTTGGATGTGTTTAATGAGTGTAAACATTTTAGAAGGTGTACGTTTTTATGTTTCGTTTGCATGTAGTTGGGCATTTGCAGAACTTAAGAAAATGGAAGGTAATGCTAAAATTATTAAACTAATTGCTAGAGATGAAAATGTTCACTTAGCAAGTACACAACAAATGCTAAAACTTTTACCACGCGAAGATAAGGACTTTGAAAAAATACGCAAAGAAACTTATGATGACTGTACACAATTATTTTTAGATGCAGTAGAGCAAGAAAAGAAATGGGCAGACTATTTGTTCAAAGACGGAAGTATTATTGGATTAAATGCAGACTTACTTAAACAGTATGTTGAATACATTGCTGGTAAAAGAATGCATGCCGTAGGACAAGAAAAAATATTTAACACTGGTACAAATCCTTTACCTTGGACTCAAGCATGGATTACAGGTGGCGAAGTACAAGTAGCACCACAAGAAACTGAAATAAGCAGTTATGTTATTGGTGGTACAAAACAAGACGTAGACAAAGAAACTTTCCAAGGTTTCTCATTATAATATAAATATTCACACACAGAGGAAACACATGTTAGTAAATAAATCTCATACCAAAGGTGACGTTGTCACAATCAAATTAACAAGCGATACAGAAATTATTACTAGATTCATCAGTCAAGATGAAAACGGTATTACTATTGAAAAGCCTATGGCAGTACAAATTACTCAACAAGGTTTAGGATTAATGCCATGGTTGTTTAGTGCTGATGCATCAAAAGAAATTACTATTTCTAATGATCAAGTATTTTGTACAATGGATACACTAAAGGATCTTGCTGATCAGTATATTGAAGGCACTACAGGTATTAGTTTAGCAAAGGCTTAAAGAAGAGACAAGTTTAATTTATTCTCTTCAATTAAAGAAGTCTTTACCTCGTCACTTAATTCAGTCCTTCCAGGATTATTAGGAAAAACACAACAAGGTTGAACATTGTAGAAACTATTATTTTCTTCACACCATTCTCTACGATAGAATTTATCAGTACCATGCTTGTCCCACTCAATGTGAATTTTTTCAGCAGGATCATATAATACAGAAATCATATCCTTGCCCACTTGCACATGAGAATCTCGTTGTAAGCGGTCTAAATATCTACCTTCTAATAAACCATAGGCAGGAAACGCCTCGGTATATTCTGGATGGTCACTATGCCATTGTTCCATTTCTTGCTGACTAGCATCAAACGGCTCATATATACCAAACCTATCTGAATAATTTTCACTAATCCATTGTTTTTCAATTTCCCATGGGTCATTATCATCATGTTTCCACATGTTACTAACTTCATTGCCGTCAATAATTTTAAGGATATTATCACCGCCATTGTATGATTTATAAGTGATATTGTCTATTTCACAGTAAATAAAACCTTCTGCTTGATTATGGGTCCAATCTAGTTTCATACAAGTATTTATAATGATAAATAATATTACTATGCCAAAAGCCGCACTACAAGGAATATCAAAAGCAGGAGCACCAATATCATCTGGTGCATCAAAAACTAAAATTGAAAGTCAGCCAGCGGCAAGAAAGACTGATACAGTCACAGCACATGGAGACTCACCCCATAACAAGGCAACTATTGCCGAAGGTTCAAGTAAAGTTGTTATAGAAGGCTTACCAGCCGCTAGAATTGGTGATGCCGCATCTTGTGGTCACGGAATATCCGGCGGCGCAAGTAAAACGAACATTGGATAAACTATTTAATAACAGTTGCGAGTTCGACAATCGCAAATACTACAAAATAAACCTCAAGGATATAGACCCGTCTTTAAATGAATATAAAGATTTCTTTAATGACGTCGGTGTTCAAATTTATAATGAATCAAAGGAAGAAGAAGTTATACTGTCTATTTGTGATAAAGATTTAGACTATAAAAACTTTGATGATTTGTTTGAAAAAGTGTATAGAGAAAAACTAGAAGCAAACACATACAATGTTTTTATAAGTGGTGGTCTTGACAGCACTACATTATATAAGTTGCTTAAAAGCAAGGACATTGCGTTTAAACCGCATTGTATTCGCTTTATATCGCAAGGTATAGTCTTTAATGATTTTGAAATTAAAAATGTACCAGACGATGTAAACATAATAGATTTTGACATATTAGATTTTTTTGATAGTGGAAAATTTTTAGAAACAGCACAAAAATATCATTGTGTCACACCACAATTTTTACCACTACTAAAAGTATTTGAAAGCATTGACGGTCCTATAATAGAAAGTTCAAGTGCGCCTAATGGATTTATAGAAGATAATATATATTTTGATAGAATGCATTCAAGATATCTCGCATATAGGTATGCATTAGATATGCGTAATGACGGCAGTATATTTAATTTTTACAGAAGTCATCATTTTATTGACTCCTTATCAACTGAATGTTACACTGATTTAAACAAGCAGTACGGCAGAGATGTTACCACAGGTGCTGGTGAAGGACTCATGAATGAAGAGTATAAAATAAAAGCACACTTATACAAAAATATTTTTAATATCATTGGAACTATGTCAAATAAATTTACTGGGTTTGAGGCACTAAAAGTATGGTATGCAGATAAATATATAGGTAACGATCCTTATCTGCAAGTGTTTGATCAGCACTTTAGAGAGACATTACTAAAGAGAAATGTCGAACAGTTTAAGGACTTAAATATTATATGCATATTGAAGGAATAAAAAATGGCTGTTAAAACATACTTAGTATCATTCGACCACGAGTACATAGACGGAGACTCAATAAACTTTGACAAAACTGCAACTGAATCTGCACTAACAAGTGCTGGTGCTACATTAGATGCAGATTTTGATCATGCTTATGTTGGAATGTATAAATTTGATATCGATGATGCAAACATCGGTTCAATAACGTCTATAGCAGGTTACAAATGTTCAGAAAACGTAACCGACCAAGCAGATGCCACACTACTAATTAGTGAAGCAACAACAGAGTGGCACAAACAAAGATTGGTAACAAGAAACTTACCACTTAGAACAACATTTGACCCAGTTTATACTGGTAACGGTTCAGTTGTTTATTTAATGGACAGTGGTGTAGATATGGGACACCCAGAATTTTCAGGTAAGAAGTTTGAGCCTGTTTATTCAGTAGCAGAAACACCCGGCGGCTTTAATGAATTTATTGAAGGTGGCGGCGTAGCAACAGATTATAATACTTCAGATAAACACGGTCATGGAACAGCAATGGCTAGTTTAATTAACGGAGCATCATACGGAGTAGCCGGTGATGCCACAATAGGAATTTGTAAAATTTCCGATCCTTCAGTAGATAGCGGTGCTATCAAATTGGTCAATGTACTAAATGCCTTCAAAGCAATTAACATGTCAGACTTGTTTAGTTCAATAGATACTGCTCCAACAGTATGTATGGCATGGAGTTTTGCAAAGTCACAACTACTTGATAGATATGTAGAGTTCATGCACAAAAGACAAGGATTCTTAATGGTTGCCGCGGCAGGTAACAACGGTGGAGATGTTGATAACTTTTCACCAGCAGGCTTGAACGATATTTTAACAGTAGGTGCTAGTGATAGTTCAGACAATGTTCCAGCATTCTCAAACGATGCAGGTACAGTAGTTGAGCAAGGTTCAGGACTACAAACAAACGGTGGTGAAGAAGTTGATGTTTTTGCACCGGGAGTAGCAGTTAATATGGCAAGCATTGCCAACAGAGTAACTGAAGGTGACTACACAGGTGTCACAGGAGATGACTTAAAAACAAATGCAAGTGGTACAAGTATTTCATGTGCCATAGTAGCAGGACTAGGTGCTTTAACTTCTGAAAGATTTGGAAGTGGTAAAGCAACTGCAGATGCTATGAAAAATTTAATTGTAGAACAATCATTAACTGGATTACTTTTCCAAGATCCAGGTTTATATAGCAGTACACCAAACAACATTGTGTTTGCAGAAAATGAATATTACGCAACTGTATGGAACACAGCCGCTGGTAACTTAGGCGACTTTTTACTTACAGGTGCAGGCGACATTGATATAGATTTAAGTGTTGCTAATACTGTAACAGATATTGCAAGTTCAGACTTTGCCGCAATGCCACCAGCATTACAGTTAAGTGGTAATGCATCAGCAGGTTGGAAAATTACAGCAGATACAAGTGTAACAAGTGGTATGAGTAATACTACAATTTATAACTTTATTTTAACAGCAACCAAAAATGATAATACAAAATATAACAGACACTTTACTGTTAGTTTATTTGGTTCAAATGGTGTTACAGAAGACGAAAGAAATATCGGAAGTGAAACTTACTTTGTAAACGACGGCGGAACATTAAGTGAAGTTGTTTACGGCTCAGGGCAGTATGCAGGACAAAGGCATTCACAACAAAAATAATTGTATTTTAAAATAAAAAGTAGGCTGGGAACAGCCTATTTTTTTGACTGTACAAAATAAATACTACTGTGGAAACAACCAATATATCATTTGAAACTATCTGTCATGTATGGCAAAAACATTTATGGCAAAATAGAGTAAGTCCAATTGAAACTCATAGTGCAATGACTTGGCCTTATGACGGCAATCCACTAGAATTTGACATGGATATATTTAATTACGACCCATCATTTTTTGGTGTAATTACAAATGGCAGAATTGTTGGTGTAAACAGCGGACACAGAACAAAAGATAACATTTACAGAAGCAGAGGAATTTGGGTTGACCCTGATGTTAGAAAAAAAGGCGTTGCTCAATTACTATTTGATGCTACAGAAAAACAGGCAATCAAAGAAGGTTGTAATATGATTTGGAGCATACCTCGTAAAAGTGCCTTACCGGCATATACTAAATTTGGTTTTGAAACTATGGGTAATTATTTTGATGAAGGCATGGAATTTGGACCTAACATATATGTAACCAAGGAACTAAATGTATCCAACTAAAGTACATGGACCTAGACCAGAAGTACTGTCGAAAGATATTACTATACAATGGAGTATGGGCAATAGTTGTAACTTTGAATGCGAATACTGTCCTACACAATTACATGATGGCAGTTTAGGTTGGCACGACACAAACAAGTATGTTCACATAATAGAAAAAATTTGTCAGCATTACCAACAGCAAGATAAAGTAGTAAACTTTGAATTTATTGGTGGCGAAGTTACAGTGATACCAGGCTTTATAGAAATATTAGAAAAAGTAAAAGAATACAACGGACATAATATTATTTTTACTAATGGTAGTAGAACAGTTAATTGGTGGAGTAAAGCAAAACATTTAATTGACGATTTAGTAATCAGTTACCACCCACAATCAATGGACGAAGATTCTCTTATAGAAATTGCAGAAGAAATAAAAGACTCTGTATATACAAGTTATCAACTAGCAGGTGTAAAAGATTACTTACCAAGGCTAGAACTGTTAGCAGAACGGCTTAGAACAGTATATAAACATAGTACAGTACAAGACTATTGGGGTGTGAATATTGCAATCAAAACTATGTATAAAAAACTGTTAGGTCCTGGTGCTAAACAAGATACATTTTATGACTACGATGGCAATGACTGGCGTATATTAAATTTACCCACATGGAAAGAAAACCCAGACTCTCCACCTCCACCTCCACCAGATCCAAATGCACCGCCTCCACCAGAACCACATCCAAGTAGATTTTTATTTACATATCAAACACCCGAAGAAACTAACTACTACAATGCAGATCAAATTATGGATCAAGGATTAAACAAGTTTCAAGGCATGATGTGTCATATTGGCGAAAGAGGATTCAATATTGACATGCGTGGCAATATTGTTAGCAGTTGGTGTGGTGCTAAAACTTACGGCAATGTGTTTTCAGATAGATTTGATTTACCAACTCCAGAAGGTGTAGTTTGTCCACATGAGTATTGTAATAATCCAAAAGATATCCAGATACTCAAAACGGCCTAAAACCACTATAAATAATCCCATTCGATATAAATAGATTGTATAAAAGGATATAAGTTACTTTTATATTATTTTTGCCCACATTCAAGATAAAAATTTAATGACATGCTAGGTTGTATGTCGTAGTATCCTATTTTTGGGCAATTACGACAGACAAAGCATGGAAGATTTAAGAGACAAAGCAGAACTATTCACACTAATATCAATATTTTTAATTAGTGTAATCGCACTAACACC
>Ga0163111_10001368_pt1 | contig 15043 bp, 16 predicted proteins | sample CRUFie1St18metaG_FD_109645 | JGI IMG/M metagenome (GOLD analysis project Ga0163111, IMG submission 109645) | Marine microbial communities from the Costa Rica Dome - CRUD Field 142mm St18 metaG | ecosystem: Environmental > Aquatic > Marine > Oceanic > Photic zone | place: Costa Rica: the Eastern...
TGCCATATTTCAAATGATAAAAGTGTTGCGTTTTATGGGTTTAACATATTCCCAGTTGTATACAAAAGATGAGACCGCTCACACCATAGCTAGAAGATATTTATACAGAGAAAAAACAAATGTTTTGGCTTATTATATTGTTAAAACCTTGTTACTATTTTATCACGTTGATTTTTTGAATTGGTGTGACAGAAACAATGGATTATCAATGATCCAATTTAGAAATACACGGTTAAATCTTATAGAGTTTGCAAAATTTATAGAAGCAAGATATAAGTGTCCAAAATTTTTACGAATGATTTCTAATATGAACAATAAGTTTATTGGTATTAAACAACAAGAAAGGAAAGAGTTATTAAAAACGATGCGTATGACTGCTTGCGAGTGGAAAGAATAAAATTGAAATAGATTAAATGAAGTTTTATATTAACAAAAACAGACAATCAATGGGTATCAGACTCTTAAACAAGTTTTTGCAAAATAAATGTTGTCGTTCTACCTTGTGTAAATGTCATTTGCAAGAGTTAGAAGGCAAAACAATATCTGTCGATATATACAACTATTTGTATAGATTTAAAGGAGACAAAAGATTAATTGAGAATCTATTTGTGATGTGTAGTATTTTTAGAAAATACAACATATCACCTATATTTATATATGACGGTAAAGCTCCGGAAATCAAGCAAGAAACAATAGATGAGAGAAAACAGTTGAAACTAAAACTACGTGAGGAGTATGATAATCTTGTAAATACAACTAAAGAAACTAGTTATACAACAAAACGATTGGCGGAACTAAGACGCGGATTTTGTCGTTTAACTAAAGAGGATATAGAAATGTCAAAAAAACTAATAAAATCTTATGGTTTATCTTACATTCAGAGTATTGGGGAATCAGATCCGTTATGTGTTGAATTAGTGAAAAAAAATAAAGCATATGCTTGTTTGAGTGATGATATGGATATGATAGGTTATGGTTGTCCTCGAGTTTTGCGCTATTTGAGCTTAGTAAAAGAAACAGTTATTATGTATAATTATAGAAAAATATTGCAAGATCTGGATATAACTAGTAAAGATTTTACCGATCTTACTATACTTGCTGGAACAGATTACGGTAAGTTTCCGAAAAACATATTCTTGTGGTATAATGATTACATATCTTTTCAAAAATGTGATAAAGGAAATTCGTTTCTAGACTATTTAATTATTAAAAACATATTATCTTATGAAGATGGTGCTAGAATTATTGAAATAAGAGAGTATTTTAACCCTCCATTTACTATAGAACAATATCCTTATCAAAGTTTTAAAACAAAAAAGATCATATGGAGTGTGTTAAGACCAATTTTACAAGAGAATCACTTTATGTTCCCACCACAGATAACAGCATACTAAGTATTTGAAAATATACATTCATTAAAATTTTTTATTTTTTAATGAATTACAAATTATAATTAGGCAGAAGCCTGCTGCTTAGCCTTAGACTTAGGAAAGTGAGGGCTCATATAACGCTGAAGGTTAAAGTAGGTGAGCTCATCGGACTTGCTAAGCTTGAGAAGCTTGCGGAGCTTAGAATCTGCGAGGATACGGCGACCGTTCTTAGGATCCTGAAGATTGTGGGCACGAATATACTTATTAATCTCACGAGTGACCTCAGTTCGGGCCATCTCAGTTCCTGCTGGCTTCTGGAGGAAAGCAGCAAGCTCCTTACTGATCTTAGTTGGCTTCACGAAGCCAGAAGGAGCACGGTTACCCTTCTTACGCTGGCGCTTCTTGTTTGCCTTGTTGGCAGCCTTAAGCTCACGATCAGAACGCTTCTGGAGCTGGCGGACCTGACTAGTAACAGCAGTAAGTTGACTTCTCAACTGAGAAAGTTGGGCAAGTAGGGCAGTAAACTGATCATTCAAGGTTGGAGTAGTATCAACAACCTCGTTTTTTGCCTCAGCAGCTGGGGCAGCCTCAACTGGGGCAGGGGCAGAGACCTTAGTCTCTTTAGCAGAAGCCTTTGCGGCAGTCTTTTTCGAAACACGCTTTTTCACCATTTTATAATCTATTTAGGTGTGGTCTTTTTAAGTTGTTTTGAGATAATATTTATTAATGCTTAACTCATCACAAAATGAACGAATCATTGTTGTAAATTGTTTGCAAAAGACTGATACAACCATGGAAAGGCGGTTGCTGCTTGATTATTGACCATAGTAAGTGCTCCTAAAACGTAAATGCCACCTAATTTACGCATTTCTATATCTTCTCCTAAAGTTAAAAGATTTTTCATTACAGATAAACTATACATTTGCAAATAATCAAATGTCCTGTTATGCAATGCTCCGATCACTTCTGTTCCAAATGGTTTACCATAAGGCGGGCAAATATTTCTTTTTGTCTCTGGTATTAATTGGGCTCTATAATTCCAAATATCATATAATTCTCTTAAAAAAACTATCAAACGTTGTCTATTTAGAGATAAAAACCAATCTATGTCAGTAACGTGACCAAAACCATCTAAAATCTGGAATAAATTTATTGTTAAAAATTCTACTTGTTTGTCTTCTGGAGAATCAGCTTCAATATCGATTGATATATTTTGTCGCAAAATATGTGATAATTTTATTATTTTTTTTAGATTTTTTTTTGTATGCTCTGGAAACGCATTTCTTGTATATGGATTTATTTTTCGACAATCTTTCTCCTTATAGAGATTGTATAATGAACATATATCAAATCCATATACAAATCCATCTTTATCTTTATAGCTATAAAACTGAGTCTGAGGTAGTTTATCTAGGTCTTCCAATGTCATAAAATCGCGAGTGTTATTACATTTTCTTGTTTTAAAAGCTGGTCCTTTTAGAGAGATTAGTTTTCGTAGTAAATGACCTCTATATATTCTCTGAACTAAGTTTGCAAAATAAGAAAACTTCAAATAATTATAAATTCTAAATATTAGTTGATCTTTATTTCCCGAAACTCTCTGTTTATAAAATCTACATATTGATTTTAATTGGGGAACATTATAATTAATTACGCGAATTTTATCATAATCTCGATATTCAGGAACTTCAAAATTATCCATAGACACCTTTTTTCTTCTTTTTTTCTCACCATCTCTCCACGTTATAGGTTCAAATAATACTTTCATTAAATATGAATTGGGTGAATATAGTTTGGATTTTTTACAAAAATGAATTTTTGTATTCATATATATTTTGTTATCATTATGTTTTTAGATAAATACTAAATAAATAATAATAAGTTTTTCATCTCCATATCTGTAAAGCCAAAACATTAGTAAAATAGACTTAAAAATAAGTAATTAACAATGGGTAAATGATCAATATTTATAAAAAACTATTTGTTTATTTGTTAATAGGTTTATCAGTTGTAAGTGCTGATAATTGTAAAAACTTTTTAACAATGCAAGGTGACGGACAAGAAATGAGTATTATGTTGTGCTTGAACAACATTCCAAATACTCCTAATATATCAAAAACTAATCTCTCTAACTCAACATTAGATGATGATTTTGATATAGATAATTTTAACAATACAAACAATGATTTCAATAATTCTATCGATTTATTAGATCCCATATCAAATGTTACTGATCTTGATAATTCTACAAATTTACCTATAGTTGAACCTGCCATAACAACACCTTCTTCAGATTCAACTACATCAACTACTACCCCATCTCCTACCACACCATCACCTACTACACCATCTCCTACTACACCATCTCCAACTACACCATCTCCAACTACACCATCTGCTACAACGACTGATAGTGATTCTTTACCTAGTTTAGATTCAAATGTAAATTTGCGAGGCACAAATAAAAATTCATCCAATGCTTCAAATTTACAAAAAACATCACAACCGGTTAATGAAACAGTTCTAGAAGATGGAATAATAGCAATCATTGTTATATGTGTATGTTTAACATTATTCTCTGTATCCACATTAATAATAGTATTATGTAAACATAAAAAATGTTGTGATAAAAAGCACAATTCTGAAGAAACTAAAAAACAAGATATTGAATCTCAAGAGCCGATTAAAAAACCAAAAGGAAGAAGAGTTTCTCCAACAAATGATAAAATAGAACAACTTCAATATACAAATACATATCGAAACAGTAGAAAGTTAAAAAATTCTTCAACTACATTATCGGCTGTAGAGAGATTAAAACAATTTCGAGAAAGAAATCCAAATCATAGACACGAAAGAGAATCTTATCCGCGTGTGCCTCCAGGAATGAAGCCTCTACCAAAAGATCCACCACCCCGTTTACCTCCCCCAGCACCTGAAATTGCTATGAAACAAGCCCACAAAATAATGGAAAGAAAAAATCGCAATAGTTGGTCTATTAAAGAATTACCAAATAATGCACAAAATAAACATCCAACCACACCAGAATTACCAACAGATGAAATTTCAAAAACAAATGGTAGTCACGATTTAAGCAAATTACATTAAAAAAATGATCTTTTTCGTGTTTTTTTTCTACCTTTACCAGCTCTATAACTAGCTCGTTTTTTTGTATGTCTAGGAATACAATAACGAGCACAAATTCTTGAATAATTTACACCTCCTCTACCATTACTTCTTTTATAATGTCTTGCTGCTTTCTTGATACTATAAATTAAATTACCTTTTGCATCATAATTTTTTGCTTTTGTTAATCCATCCTTGTGACTCCATCTACCATTACTATCACGTCTATAAAAATGATAAGTAGATCCAGGATGTATTACCAACGCACCCATATAATATCCTTCCCTACAATCACCATTTTTTCTGGCTTTATAGATCCCGGGATTATCTGCTAAAATTCTTCTATGTAAATTTTTGCAAGTATATTTTTTGGCTTTTTTTATACGTTTATATCCAGCCGCATATCCAGGTTGTGCTTTTAATCTATGACAATCACACTTTTTTTTGGTTCCATCTTTATACGTGCACATTGATTTTTTTAGTTTTAAACACTCTTTTGCGTGTTCTGGATTTATTTTATTTAAAAAATACTCATAACAATTGTGCGCTTGTCTAATATATATATTTTTGTTCCATTTTTTAGGATTATAATCTGGTGAATATTTGACTATATTTTTTATTATTTTTTCCAGATTTTTTTTATTAGGATCATGTTTTGTTAAATTTTCTATAATTTCATCTAGATTTTCCTTTACCATTACTATATAACGAGATAATATTTCAATTACTTTTTGAATCTATGTACAGAAAATTGATTTAAACATAAGTGCAATATGTATAGTAAATACGATGTCTTCTACTACTAGTTTCACGAAAGCCAAAGAGTTTACTCCTTCTGATGTTACATACAAGCCTCCTATTGTGAATAAGAGGGGTGGAAAAAATGTTCAAGTTCAGCTTAATGGACAACCTCTTGTTCTTCAGATTCCGCTTATGCTTACCTGGGGATTGAACGAGCGTGTTGATGAGGATTCTGGTCGCGTATCTTATGATATTGCTCTTCAGTTTGATCCTGATGCACACAGTTCCATCGCCTCTTTTCTAGAGCATATGAAGGAACTAGAGGAAAAGATTAAGAATGATGCTGTTACAAACAGCAAGAAGTGGTTTGGCAAGAGCAAGATGACTCGCGATGTTGTTGATGTGCTAATGTATCCAATTCTCAAGTATCCGAAGGACAAGGAGACGGGTGAGCTAGACTATTCTCGCAATCCTACTCTTAAGCTAAAGGTGCCTTACTGGGAAGAGAAGTTCAATGTTGAGCTTTATGATATGAGTAGAAAGGTGCTTTATACGCCACCTCGTAAGGGAGCTACTGTGGAGAATGATGCTCTTACTCCTATGGATCACCTTCCTAAGGCAGCTCATATCAAGGGTCTGATCCAATGCACTGGTCTATGGTTTGCTGGTGGAAAGTGGGGTGTAACCTGGAAGCTTGTGCAAGCTATGGTTCAAAAGCCAGTTCGACTTGTTGGATCAGGGCAATGTCAAATTGCAGATGATTCAGATGATGAGGAGATGAGTGAGGCGCTTAACAAGCGTGCTGCTAAGGCAGAACAAACTCAACAGGTTGATGATAGTGAAGAGGAAGAGGAAGATGAAAATAGTGGTCCAACTTTCCCAACTGATGATGATGAGAGTGCTGAGGAAGAGGACAAGCCACAGACACCTCCTCCAGCACCTAAGAAAAAGAAAAAGGTGGTGCGTCGCAAGAAAACTAAAGCTAGTCAATAATTAAAGTATTGAATAAATAAATAATTTATAAAATTTTTTATTTATTTGTTTTTTGTTGCAGATTGATCCTGTTTCGCTTTTTCTTCTGCTTGTTGCTTTTCAACTAAAGCCAAATATCCAAAACTAGCAGCCCCAACAACCGTTCCTATTACTGAATACCAGCCGTGCGACTCTTTTAATGCAACGCAAATCTGATTAGGAATTCTTAATGCCAACATTACAGTTAATGCAATAGAAAGAGCTGGTGAAAATGGTTCTCCACCTTTTACAGCATCAATTTGTCTGTAAGTTCCATAAATAGCAATAATTAATGCTAAAATATGTAAGTAACCAGTATATTTCATCATATCATTACTACAGCGCATATACTATATCTTAATATTATTTCTTTTTTGTTCTTCTACGCCGCCGAGTTTTACATTTTTTTCTACGCCCTGCATTCTGTTTTCGTGTATTATTTATTCTTTTTTGCACAGCATTGGCTCTCTCTTTTCGCCTTTTTTTTCTTTCTGCATTATTATTATTATTTTTTGATGTCTCCTCTGGACGTTTTGCGCGACTAATACTGACATTCCAAAACCACGGTTCATCGTAAACAATTTTAACCTGAGATCCATTTCTAACTGCATCAAGAACTTCCATTGCTTCAGGATTTCGAGTATTCCATTTACCTGGTGCGAAATGAACAAATGCTATCTTAAAATTACGTCCTTGAACAGGTATGATATCAACACGTTCAACAAATCCCCATTTTAAATCTATAAAAGCTTGTTGTATTCTTCGCCGACTCACATTACTGAAAACACGGGGTATTACTAAACTAATACCTTTTGTTGGATCAGAGTTGTCTTTAATAATTTTATCACGATTACTTTTATTTGATAATGATGCCATTATAAATAAAAGCCAGATTTTATTCCAATTCTATATTAACAATTACATCACCCCTCTTACTCGTATCATAAATATCATTGTCATTTACTCTTAGCATACCCACATTTTTAAATAAATAATATTGTTGTTGTCTTATATTTAATTCCCTAACCGGAATACGTAACTTATGTTTCACCATATCAATTAAAATACTTTTTTCCTTAAATACATCCTCTATCTTAGCAGTATAATTATAGATGAGATTGTTATTGTTATCTATTGTAATGTTTGAAGGTAGTTCGCAATTACATTTTATAATTAGATCTTGATCATCTGAAATAGCAAATTCAACCTCATTGCACCATAAAGGAACATAAAATGTTTTACCTTCTATTTCAAGTTTGTAAATATTATCGTGTAATATATCTTGTAAAGATGGATTTAATATTATTAAATTATCGTTTTTCATTTTTTTATGCACCTTATCACACATTTGTTTTAATAAATCATCTGATATATGAAACAATGGTTGATACTTTTTTAAAAATAAATAAACTTCTATTGATCTTTCTTTTGAAATATTATCAAATATGTTTAATGATATGTTTTGACAATCTTTAATTATTCCCTTGAAAGTTGTATCCATAAATATTGAATTCCAGTTAGTTGTTGGAGAGAATAGTTTTATAAATTTTGTTAATATACTCATATAATCACTTGTATTATCTGGAATATCAATATTATTATAGGTTTTCAAATACTCATAAGATTCTTTTATTGATTTGAATTTTTCTCCGTTATCCTTTTTATACTTATCTGGATGATATTTTAATGCCATTGTATAATATTTTTTTCGTAATTCCTTACTGTCTGTGGCATTTTTTTCACTTATTTCTAAATTTTTACAGGCTTTTTTAAAGTCCATGGATTATCTTAATTAAATAATATATAATACTTTCTAAATGATATATCGGTCTATAATTATTATTATAGTATTTGAAAAATAAGTAAAGACGGCTAAGGATAAAATTTATATTATCCTTATCTAATTTGTCCTTTTTAACGAAATGATCAATAACCATCCAGAGAGATTCTGAAATATCAATACCATAAATAAAAAAATTATAAATTGTATTTCGTATATTAATAAACTCTTTACTATCGTAATTTTCAATTATATCTATAAAACGTTTTGCATAATTTTCACGTGATTTCAGTATATCATATGTTTGTGTTTTCAATACTTTAATATTTGTTATTTTGGAAAGTTTGGTTGTTTTTGAAAGTGTTTTATTAATGCATTTTGAATAAGCTGTTTTTGTTGGTCTTTTCACTGGAACAATAACACTTCTTTTCAAAATATTATCAGGAATAAAACTGGTTTGTTCTGTTAAAATAATATAAGTTAAATTAATATTTTTATGATTCAATGTTTGCATATAACTGTAAAAAATATCTAGTAATTCTGAATGTATGGTATGGAAATTTTTACACAAGATAATACCATTTCTATGTTGTCTAGAATTTAGTATATCAATTATATGATAATATATAGAGTTCCATAACAGTTTTGCGTGGCACCCCAATAGATCCATATCTATTTCAAAATGAATATCGCTGATTTTTACTGTGTAATTTTTCTTTTGAAAATCAACAAACATTTTTCTTTCATACTTTAATTTTGATGGACTATATTTTGATATAAAAGATAAAGCCTGTGTATATTTTCCACAACCTTTTGGCCCATAAAATATTATATTGTTTTGCTTTTCTAGATCTTTTGACATATCTTTATATACATCTTTTATTTCTGTATGTAGGTTGAATTTTTTATTTTGTCGTATATAGTCCTCAAAATGACTTTCTAGAAATTTCATACTAATAAATTATTCACATCTTTATTTAAATACTTAAACGAATACATAAATAAACAAGATGGAACGTGATTACAAACGCATCATAGATAAATTAAATAATTATAAAAATACACATCCTAATTTTTATAATCTATGGGCACATTATCTTCGTATTAAAAAAGAAAATTTTAGACAAGATCTTATCAACTGTTCTAAAGTTATAGAGAGATTAGAAACTGAAAACGATATTACACCTGAGAATCTAATTACCTTGTTGATACTAAATAATAGTTATCATTTAAACACAAATGTATAATATAATATAGTATGTTTTTAACCCTGGCGCCAGAACAATTTAAAACAAATAATATATTATTTTCTGAAAAAGTTGATAATAAAGTAATCAATAATTCAGATTTTTATAGAATTATTTATTCAGACGACATATGTGTAATGTCTGGATTACATATTCATTTTGATTTAGTAAATATTAATATTGAACGGTATTTTAACAAAATTAAATGTTGTATTCTTGACAATAACAATACAGCAATTATTCAAATTTTAAAAGATATAGAATCACATATTTTAGATAAATTCAATATTACAAAAAAAATGAAGAAACCTGTTTATAATATAGCCCAACAGCTAAAAAACAACTTTATAAAAATTTATACAAATAAATATATTTCTTATGGTGAAAAATCTAATTTAAGTTTATTGCTAAAAATTTCTGGTATATGGGAATCAGTTGATGAGTATGGAATAACATTTAGATTTTTTATCTCTTAACCATCTGTAGTAAATTTTGTTATAATTACCCACAATTGACCTATACATCCTGAATTCAAAACTGTTGCTAATATAAATAACCATAAAAATGTTCCACTCCACTTATTTACATCACTAACCCCGAATTCATATTTTTTTATTGTAGTATTCATAAATTTCATATAAAGATAAACCTGCATTGCTAAAAACATAAAAATCAAATTGTTGAATACACTATACCACTTAGGCATTGCTCTATCTGGATCGTATATAATATCATTATTATTCGCAAATAGGACTATCAGAACAATAAGTTGAGTTAGAATTAACATACCTGGAGTGCAAGTTTGAAATAATCTAATAATCATTTGAATAATACCCAACTGTTTTACATTTTTTGCTGAAACACCTAACAATACCACCATAGATACAAAAATACCTAACATAACTACTCCATAACAATAATATTCACTGTATTTTATTGTTGTTAATCGTGATATAAAGTATACAACTAATGCTGTATAAATCAACACTTTCATTAAATTCAATATAGATTGCATTCTAAATTTTGGAAATTCAACCATTCTTATATATTACTAATAAGTTTTTATTTAGCTCCCATTTATTTAGTAGTTTCTACACAGTTTTCTAAAGTCTTTATTTTGTTTTTGTTATAAAAATAAAATATGTATTTTTTATATTATGAGTAACTTTGTAATTCAAACTTCCCATCCCATTCAAACAAGAGCGCAAACTTATACTCTTGATAGGAAAATATTATCTGTTCACTCTTATGATAGAGATATTTCCAAATGGCCCAACTCCAATTATTTTGAAATAGATCTTCCAGAAGCTGCCACTAATATTCAATCTATTCGTCTGGTTCAAATCTCTATTCCTAGCAATCAATTTGTTTTTTCAAATGAATATCAAAACACTAAACTTTCTTTTATTCATCAACCTACTGTTACTGATCCCCCGCCTTTATATGGAGGAACAGAATATACAATCACTATATCAGAGGGTTCATATACACCACAAGAACTTGCTATAGAGATCGCTTCTAAAATGAATGTTGAAGCTTATGGAAATCCTAATGGTAACGCTGGTCCACCACCAGAACAATATGTTTGTAAATATAATGATATTACCAATACCTTTTGGTTTGGAAATACAGCCGATAAATTTATATTAAGATTTAATAAGCAAGAAATTTATACAGGTTTATGCAATCAACCAATAGTATGGAAAAATTATACAAGATGGGGGCTTCCATCCTATTTAGGATATAAACGTTTGGATTATATTTGTGAATCAACTACAAATAATGCTGATGGATATGTAGTTAACACAGCTGTTCCTGGTTCCAGTTATGGTTTTTCTTACGAATGGGGAACAAGCTCTTCCTCACCACCATTTAATGTTTGGTTAGGTAATGGTCTTGATCCAGCAACAGCACCCACAGCAACACAGCAAGCCCATTTTGTTAATGTTTCCAAACCTTTAGTATACGCAGGTGTTCCTGGTGGAACTGTTGACGAAAGTGGCGTTTGCCAAATAGATATTTTTGGTGAACAGGCTATTTATATGGAACTTGATAAATTTAACTCCATTGATGAAATGGAACCTTATTCTGAAAATACTATGGGAATTTATAATAATGACCTTAATGGTAAAGTAAAAGCTGCTTTTGCTAAGATTCCAATTCTTCAAACACAATTTACACAGCAAACTGATAATGTTAATAATAATCTTATGAATATTTCTCATTATGATCCTGTTATAGAGAGAATAGACAGATTGCGATTCAAATTTAGATACCACGATGGTCGTTTAGTTGATTTTAGATGTGTTCCATTTAACTTTTCTATCGAATTCAATTGCTTAAGAGATAGACAAGATAAAAAAATGGCAATATTTGTTCCTCCTCTTTATAATACTTAAATTAAATATCGTGTTCTTCACTAATCCATTCTCGTAGCGCATCTTTACTAGCAAAATCTTTCTCCCAATCCTTTCCTTTAAAATTCTTAAATAAAGGACGTTTCATTTTTTCTGTTTTAAAGAATATGTAAGGACCATATTTTCCTTTACGTATTGATAATGTTTTATCAAATTCATACAATACATTCGCATTAGTTGATTTCTTACCATCTAGTAAATCAACTACATCTTGTAACTTCATTGTTTTTTCGGTTTTTCTTACTGACTTAGCTGATATATTTTTACCATCCCAATTCAAATATAATCCATATTTACCTTTTTTTAATATTACATCTTTTCCTTTATGTTTACCTAAATTTATATTAGTTGTTTTTTTTGTAGCTTCTATTACATCTTCTAATTTATACTTACCCTGTTTTAACTTGTCCAAATCTAAATCCTTTTTTGCTGTTTTAAATTTTATTGTTTCACCGTTTTGATATTTTATAACAGGACCATATTTAGCTATCATATAAACGTGTCGATCATCTATTCTTATTGTTTCTTTTGATTCACTTTTTATGTTACTAGAGAGATTAGTTATAGAATCATTACAAGATCTACATAATGTATGCCATACCTTTTTACCTTTTGATATAGTATCTAATTCATCTTCCATCTGTTTCGTATACTCATACACAAATAATGGATCAAAATGTTCTAATAAGAATTCTATTACCATTTTTCCCACAGGTTGTAAAATTAATTTATTTTTTTCATTTCCAAAAACTCTTTCTGTTTCTATTTCATCCAACTCATCATTTTCTAATTTAAAATCTATACACTTTATTTTTTTTCCTTTTATTTCTCCTTTTTTGACATAGTTTCTTTCTTGAATTTTAGATATCAAACTCGAAAATGTAGAAGGACGGCCAATTCCTTTTTTTTCTAATTGTTGCACCAATCTAGCTTCTGTAAAATGTGTCTTAAGATCTTTCAATGTTAACTTACTATAAATCTTTTTATATGGCAATATTTGCCCCTTTTTTAATTGAAGCAAATAACTATAAATTGGATTTTCCTTTTCATATCCATTCACTATTCTCCAACCAGGAAATACAACTTGCTCTGACGTAAAACGATATTTGTAATTCTCTGGTGCTGTCAGTGTAGCTGTTATTGTATTATATACTGCGGGAGCCATACAACTTTCTACGGTATTTCTCAAAATTAGTGCATACAATTTTTTTTCTTTTGGCCCAATCTTATCCGGTAATTCATATCTTGTTATATCTGTTGGTCTTATTGCTTCGTGAGCTTCTTGAGCATTATCATTTTTCTTTTTACTTTTTTTTGCACCACACACCAAATCAGATATATTTGGTGAAACATACTCATTACCGTATTTTTTTTCTATAAATTTCTCTGCCTTTCCTACAAACTCTTTACTATATTTTGCACTATCGGTTCTCATATAAGTAATGTATCCATTCTCATATAAAGTTTGTGCTAATTTCATTGTTTGTTTGGGTGAATAATGAAATTCATTACTAGCTTTTTGTTGCAATGTGCTAGTTGTAAAAGGTTTAGGTGGCGATTTTCTTACTCGTTTTGGTTTACTGATATCGTATGTGTGATCCCAGCTGGCACTTTCTTCAAGATAATCTGCCATTTTTTCTTCCTCTGTAAAATTATGATTTAATTTGAATTCTAAATTGTGTTTTGTAAAATATCCTGTAGTATCATAAACCTTTTTACCCGGTGAATTATCAATATCTCGTTGATTATCATAAACTAGCCTAAGTGCTGGAGTTTGACAACGACCGGCTGATAAACTTGCTTTTGTATTTCTACTAATATATTTCCATAAAATCGGTGAAAGCGTAAATCCTACAAGTTTGTCTAATACTTGCCTTGCTATCTGTGCATTAACCATATCCATATTTACTTTAATAGGACTTGAGATTGCTTTCTTTAAAGCTGGTTTTGTAATTTCATGAAATATTATTCTTTTTGTTGATGAAATAGAGAGATTTAATACTTTACATAAATGCCACGCAATTGCTTCACCTTCTCTATCATCATCTGTAGCTAAAATCACCTCATCACACTTATTCATATATTTTCTGATATTTGATATATATTTTTGTTTTCCTGTTGCGATGACAAATTTAGGAGCAAAATTATTATCAATATCTATACATTCAAGACCTTTTCCTAATTGACGAATATGTCCAAAACTGGCAACACACTTATACCCTGGCCCCAAATAACCTTCGATTTTTTTGCATTTTGCTGGTGATTCAACTATTACGAGTGATGTCATTTTATTAAAACAATATTTAGAATTTATATCGTTTCAATTTATAATAAAAAACATAATTATATATCAATGAATGATCCTTTAGTTTCTATAATTATACCCCTTTATAATACCGAAAAATATATAGAAAAAGCTATCAATTCTGTTATTAATCAAACTTATAAAAACTGGCAATTAATCGTGATTGATGATTGTAGCACAGATGATAGTTTAAATATTGTGTTAAAAATTAGAAAACAAAACAATTTTTCTAATGAAAAAATGGTAATAAAACGAATGAAAAAAAATATGGGCACATATGTTGCATTAAATGTTGGATTAAAGTTGGCAAAAGGTAAATTTTTTGGTGTATTGGGCTCTGATGATATATATGTTCCAGAAAAATTACATATTCAAATAGAGGAATTTAAAAAGAATACTGAGATTGTATGTGTTATAGGAAAATTTAAAAGAATAGATTTGGAAGGTAATATTGTGACTGATTTAGACTATACAAAAGAGTCAATGAAAAATGGGATATTTGGTGAGTGCACCGCCTTGTATTCAATGTCTGTTTTAGATAAAGTTGGTTATTATGACTGTGTAAGATATGGCGCCGATACTAATTATTTTTGGCGAATATATAAATATTTTGGAAATTATAATCAATTTAAAAGAATCAATAAAATTTTATATGTAGCTGTAAAACGACCCAATCGATTAACTCTAGATTCTACAAGAAATAATAGAGTTATTTATGTAAAGAATTTTAAAGAATGGTTAAATCAGGGTAATTCTTATATTGGTTTCCCGTTAGCAGAGAGGCCATTTAATGTTCCTGAAGATATGTTACCTTAGTTATTTGACTCCATTGCAGCAAATTGTTGCCACGTAATATTATGTTTTGCTCCTTTAGATTTTGTATTTACTGCGGTTTTACTTTTCTTTTCTCGTTGCTTTTCTTGTTTTAAAGCGCTATCAATATACATTTCTTTTAATATTTTTCCTACAACAACAGATCCTTCGTGTTGATCCATATCTCCTTCTTCAATGTTTTTTAGAACATTAATAAGTCTAAATAAAATTTCTAA
>Ga0163111_10001369_pt1 | contig 15041 bp, 2 predicted proteins | sample CRUFie1St18metaG_FD_109645 | JGI IMG/M metagenome (GOLD analysis project Ga0163111, IMG submission 109645) | Marine microbial communities from the Costa Rica Dome - CRUD Field 142mm St18 metaG | ecosystem: Environmental > Aquatic > Marine > Oceanic > Photic zone | place: Costa Rica: the Eastern...
CGTAGATATGCTCCAAGGATCTATGCTTCGCAAAATAGAGCACTTACAGCAGATGATTACGAAACTTTAATTCCAACAAGAATTTATCCTGAAACTGAGTCTATTTCTGTTTTTGGCGGTGAAGAGTTAATTCCTCCTCAATATGGAAAAGTATTCATTAGCATTAAACCAAGAACTGGTGATTTTTTACCAAATCTTGTAAAACAAAATATAAAAAATAAATTAAAGAAATTTGCTGTTGCTGGTATTGTTCCAGAAATACTTGATCTTAAATATCTTTACATCGAAGTAGACTCAAAAGTATACTACAATACAAATAAAGCAGAATCATCTGCACTTGTATCGTCTGTAGTTCAAAATAATGCTAATAAGTATGCTGAATCGACTGAACTTAATAAGTATGGCGCTAGATTTAAATATAGCAAGTTTTTAAAAATCGTTGACGATAGTCATGAATCAATCACTTCTAATATCACCACTCTTCGCATGAGGAGAGATTTAAGAGTTGTCTTAAATGCTTTTGCTGAATATCAAATTGGTTTTGGTAATAGGTTCCAAGTTAAAGATCCTGCTGGATTCAATATTAAAACATCTGCCTTTAAAATAGATGGTATCTCTCAAGATGTCTATCTTGGAGACTTACCAAGATCTGACAGAGAAACAGGAACACTCTTTCTCTTTACTCTTCCTAATGTTGGATCGCAATCTCCATCAATCCTAAGAAGAAATGTTGGTTTTATTGATTATGTAAATGGTGTTATAACAATAAATCCTATTAATATTCAAGGTGGTATGTTAAAGGATGGACAGACAATTATAGAAATTGAAGCAACTCCTAATTCTAACGATGTAATCGGATTACAGGATCTTTATTTGCAACTAGATATAAGTAACAGTAATTTTGAAACTGTTGTGGATGAAATTTCTTCGGGATTAGATCCTGCAGGATCTAATTATATTGTAACCTCAAGTTATCCAAATGGTAATCTTGTGAGAGAAGGTGGAAGAGGATCTATTGTAAGAACCTCTACACCAACTACAGCAACTTCTAGACCTACCACTACTACCCCAACCACAACAACATCTGTACCTTCAACTACCGTTAGCACAACTGGATCATCGACAGGTGGATCTGGATCAGGCGGCGGAAGCGGTTACTAATCAATAGAGATAAAATGTCAGAGAAAAGAATTCAGATCAACTCCGTTGTAAAAAATCAAGTCCCTCAGTATGTAAGGGAGGACTTTCCATTAGTAACCGAATTTTTAAAACAATATTATATCGCGCAAGAATATCAAGGAGCTCCCCTTGATTTACTTCAAAATATTGACAAATATGTCAAAATTGATGAAACAACAAACTTATCCACTTCTGTGGGATTAAGTACTGTTATTAATTCTTTTGAAAATGTTATAAATATCGATCTTTCAAAAAATCCTGCCGGAACTGATGGATTTCCAGATTCATATGGACTTTTAAAAATTGATGATGAAATTATTACATATACAGGTAAAACAAAATCATCTTTTACTGGATGTGTTAGAGGATTTAGTGGAATTACTTCATATTCATCTCCTTCTAATCCTGAACAATTAGTATTTGATACAAGCGTTGGCGCTGCTCATACTTTTGGTTCTAAAGTTGAAAATTTATCAAATTTATTTTTAAAAGAGTTTTTACATAAAACAAAAACCCAAATTTTACCTGGACTAGAAAATCGTGAATTAAATCAAAATTTAGATCAAAAAGTTTTTCTTAAAAATTCAAAAGATTTTTATCTTAGTAAAGGAACCGATAGATCTTACGAAATTTTATTTAAGGCACTCTACTCAGAAAATGTTAAAATTGTAAGACCTGGTGAATTTTTATTCACTCCATCAAATGCTCAATATAATGTAACAAATGATCTAGTTGTTGAACCGATTTCGGGAGATCCTGTAAATCTTGAATTAATGACCTTGTTCCAGGATGCATATGAGGATCAAGAAAAAGCATATGCTCCAATTTCTAATGTTGAAACTATAATTACGGGAACTGGTCAAACATTTTATAGACTAAGCGTAGATGCTGGATCTAATAAAGATATTAGAGTAGATGGGTCAATTTATGGGGCATTTGGAGTTCAATCTAAGACAAGACTCATCGGTAACGCAGGTATAGGTCTGACTGTTCTTGATGTTGATTCAACTATTGGGTTTGCAACTAGTGGTGATCTATTCGTAAAATTTAATGACAATACAACTGGAGTTGTTTCATATACTTCAAAATCAAACAATCAGTTTTTTGGTGTTACTGGAGTTGATAAGGAGATTCTCGACTCTGCCATAATAGGAATAAACACTTTTGCTTATGGTAGATCAAATAGCAATTTTGATGAAACTATTACTGTAAGAATTAATAATGTAATTGCTGATTGTGAACATCCTGACACATATCAACAAGGAATAAATGATACTATTTTAATTAAAACTTTAGGTATAGGTAATACAACATTTAAATTTAATAATTGGTATTATAATACTGCTCCATCTTATAATATTTCAGATTTTTCATTAATTGATGCTTCAGATAATACGTTTAGAATTTATTTTGATAAAGATCATTATTTTAAAGTTGGTGATAGATTAACTATCAATGGAAATGTTTCTGGGGATAAACCATTAGCAACTGTAACCAAGATTATTACAGAGAGATCTGTTTTGATAAAGGGTCAAGGAGAATTAAGAAGCACTGAGAGTTTTATTGCAAAAAGATCTCTTTTAAAAGCAGAATCAAATAATTTTCCAGGGGCTGTAGTATATACTGCAAACGTACAAAATTTATATAAGAAAAAATACGAGGATGATATAATTGTATCTTCATCTTCTATTCCATTTTATAATGCTAATTCTCTGAATGCAACATCTAGATCAGTAGAATTTTCAGGAACATTTATTGGCAGTGAATTTGAAATTCTTCTTACTGGAGATCATGGTTTCTATACTGGAGATGCATTATATTACACGCCTGAAATAATTGAAGAAACAAGCACTAATAGGCAGACAGGGATAACAACATCCAAAAATGTTCTTGGTAGTGCCCTTTTTGATGGTAACGATGGTGGTGAGGGTTTATATTTTGTAGAGAGAGTTTCGCCTAGAAAAATTAAACTGGCAAAAAGTAGAACTGAATTGTATAATTCAAACTACATCTCACTTGATAGTGCTACTCCTGTCTCGAACAATAAATTTGATCTATATGATTTTAGAAAAAGAACTCTTGAAACACAAAAACTCTACAGAAAACTGCTGCCCCCAGTAGCAGCAGATAGTGACAATGTAACTAATCCAGGACAAACTGGTATTTTAATTAATGGTGTTGAAATTCTTAATTACAAATCAAAAGATGTTGTAAAATATGGTGAAATAAAAAAGATAGATGTATTAAGTGGTGGTGATAATTACGATGTAATAAATCCTCCAATTCTTAGTATTAATGACTCAGTGGGCACAGGAGCGACTGGCACTATTTCTGTCTCTGGTAGTTTAGAGGAAATCAGATTAATAGATCCTGGATTTGATTATGAAGAAGTGCCTAAGATTACAATTTCAGGTGGTGGTGGTTCTGGTGCCAATGCGTCTGTTTCCCTTAGAAGTGCTGAACACAAAATTTCATTTAATGCGGATGCAGTTGCAGGAAATGTAGGTTTAGGAACAACAGGAAGTCTTCCATCGACTATTGGGTTTGGAACATTTCATAAGTTCAAAACTGGGGAAAAAGTTCTTTATATCTCAGAAAATCAAACAGTAGTTGGAGGTCTTACTACTAATACATCTTATTTTGTATCACAAGTTGGATTAACAACAATAAGATTGCATCCGTCACAAGGTGATGCTGTATCTGGAATAAACACAATTGTATTATCTTCTTTTGGTTCTGGTGTTCAATTTATCAAAGCGATTAAAAATAAAAAATTAATCGAGTCTATAACTATTCTTTCTAGTGGTGAAGGGTATCGTAATAATAAAAGATCAATTACTCCTGCGGGAATCAATACTGCATTAAATGTTTTTAACGTAGTAAATCATGATTTTAATTCTGGTGATATTATCAATTATACTTGTAATGGGACATCACCAACTGGATTAACAACAAATACTCAATATTATATCACAAAAGTTGATAATGATAATTTTAAATTATCTAATGTAGGAGTTACCACCAATAAAGATATTTTCTATAAAACAAAACAATATTTAAATATTGAATCTGTTGGTGTAGGAACTCATATCTTTAACTATCCTGATATTGAAGTAACATTAACTGGAAGAGTTGGTTTAGCATCAACCGGTAACACAAATTTTGAAGCACAAATTCAACCCATCTTCAGAGGTCAAATTACGTCAATCGATTTGACGCAAAATGGTGTTGGATATGGAGCATCTGAAATAATTAATTTTGAAAGACTCCCTAGTATCACTCCTGGTATTGGATCAGACGCGCAATTAAAACCAATTATTAAAAATGGTGCAATAGATGAGATAGTGGTCGAAAATAGTGGATCTGGATATTTTTCAATTCCAGATGTTTTGATAAGCGGTAGTGGAGTTGGAGCTGTTCTTACTCCTGTGCTTAAAACCGTTGGATCAGGAAGCACAGAAACAAAAGCAATAGATTACGTTAAAGTAATTTCAGGTGGTAAAGATTATACACAAGATAGCACAGAAGTTACAATTGAATCTGTAGGTTCAGGTGCTCAATTATATCCACTTTTACAAGAATGGAGAATTAATTTAGTCAACAGATTTTTTGAAACAGCAAAAATTACATCTGATGATGGTTTTATTACTAGAGGGTTAAATAGTGCCTATGGTCTACAATACGCTCACTTATACGCTCCTAGACCCCTTAGAGAGAGCGTTCATCCTAGCGATCAAGTTGGCAATGTAATATACAGAAAAAATGACATCGTTAAGGTTAATGGAATTGAAGTTGAGTCTGCAAATCATTCGCCAATTATTGGATGGGCATATGATGGAAACCCAATCTATGGACCTTATGGATTTTCAAATAAAGATGGTGGCGTTGTTACCCAGATGAAATCTGGATATATTGAAGATTCTCTTAGTAAGGTTCAAAGACCTCCAATCACGATTTTCCCAGGTGGTTCTTTTATTGAGGACTATACCTATAAAAAAATAGTTGATGAATCAGTTCTTGATAAAAATAATGGAAGATTCTGCATTACTCCAGAATTTCCTAATGGCACCTACGCATATTTTGCAACTATTGATGACTCTCTTGCTCAAGGTCAAGGATCAGTATTTTCTGGATATAAATTACCTGTATTCCCTTATCTAATAGGAGAGTCATATCACTCTAAACCAGAATCTTTCAATTTTACTCCAGATTCAAATCAGGATGTTTATAAAATTGAAGAATTTGATTATTGTAGAAATACTGAACCATATAATTTAATTGATGGTGATGTATCGTATTCATACATCACGACTCCTAATAATCTTAATCAAAAAGTTGAAGTTTTATCCGTAACTCCTGGCAAGGTTGAAAACATTGGTATAGAAACTGGTGGAGATGGTTACAAAATTGGTGATAAAATTATATTTGATAATATAGGTACAAAAGGAACTAATGCGATTGCTAAAGTTGCAACTTTAAAAGGTAAAACAGTTGAAAGTGTAAGTGTAGCTACAAGTTCTATTAGTGGTGTTGAAATTTATCCAATATCAAAAGATAGATACCTCATATCAGCTGATAATCCTCATAACTTTAAAAAATTTGATAATGTTGTCATAACAGGATTATCAACTACTTCTTCTAAAATTGAAGGATTCTATTCTGCAGGAATTTCTTCAAACAGATTAACATTAGTTGGCGTAGGAACATTATCCTCAGGAATTGGTTCAGTTGCAGCAACTGGAATTGTTACTCATGTTAAAGTCACCGGTAATTTAGATTATCCTCAAATAAAAGAAAATGATATTTTAGGTATTGGGACAGAACAAGTAAAAGTATTAAATGTTGATACATTAAATTCAAGAATTAGAATTCTTAGAGGTATCAATGGTGTGGTGGGTGCATCTCACACTATTACAAGCATCCTTCTTGAAGACCCAAGAAGACTAACCATATCCGCAGGATTTAATACAACGTATGCTCCAAGATTAAATAAACAGATTTATTTTGATCCCTCTGAAAGTGTAGGACTTGGAACAGCAGTAGGAGTTGGAATTGGATCTACGATTGTATTCTCAAATCCAGGTGCTGGAATAACTCAGGTTGATATTCCAACCAAAGGAATTTATATTAAAAATCATGGACTTAAAACTGGAGATCAACTTACATACTCCCCTGGAAATGGTAGCGGCATTGAAGTTCTTAATATCGTTGGCGCTGCATCTACTCTTATAGACAATCAAACTTTATTTGCAGCAAAAATTTCAAATGATGTAATTGGTGTTGCAACAGTTAAAGTTGGAATAGGAACTACTGGAACTTTTGTTGGTATCGCATCCACTCAAAGAAATGTAAGTACCCTTTTCTTTACTGGTTTTGGAACAGGAGTTTATCATAATTTAAAAACAAATTTCTCTGTTATCACTGGAAAATTACAAAGAAATACCGTTACTGTTCAGACTAAAGAAGCTCATGGTATTGAAGGTAGGCATGAAGTTGACATTAATGTAAGTCCATCAATTTCAACCACAGTAACAATTAAATATAATGACTTTAATAGAAGAGTAATAGTAAATCCTAAAGATTTTGTTGCTTCTGGTGTTAATACTTCAACTAATTCAATTTCGATTGATAATCATGGATTTGAAAGTGGTCAAAAAATTATACACACCGCTTCTATTCCAGCAGGAGGTCTTACAGATAATAAAATTTATCATATTGTAAAAGTCGATGAAAATACTTTTAAACTTTCAAATACTGAATATGATTCAAAATTAGAAAAACCAGTAATTGTTGGATTAACTAGTGTTTCCTCGGGGACCATCAATTTAATTAATCCAAAAATTGATGTTTATAAAGATTCAACAGTAGAATTTGACCTTTCTGATTCATCTTTATCATATACTAATCAGGGGATTAGTTATCCTGCATATGAATTTAATTTCTACCTTGATGCAAATCGCAATTCAATTTGGAATACAAGTTTTAATAATAAAACTTTTGAAGTAACAAAAAGTGGTAGAGTTGGTATCGATACTAATGCAAAAGTGTCTTTAACGGTAAATTCTGATATTCCTGAGCAACTTTTCTATTCTTTAGATGTTATTGAAGAAAATGACGTTCCAGAAGTAAAAAGTGGTATTGTTACAGATACTAATGTTATTTCTCATAATCAAATTGAAGTTAAAGAAAGTCTTTATAATGGAAGATTTGCAGTGTCTCTTGGTGCTACAAATGCATTTAGTTATTTTATTGAAAAAATTCCAGAAAAAGTATCTTATGCAGGGACAACTTCAAAATTAAATTATACAACTGATTGCACACATACCAATGGACCCATCAATTCATTTGATATAATTGATGGAGGAACAAATTATTATTCGGTCCCAGGTATTTCAACTGTTGTTGGAGTAGGCACGACTGATACTGGATCTGGAGCAATCTTATCTGTCGAAAGTAAATCAATTGGTCAGATTAAAAATACAAAGTTACTTAATATTGGATTTGATTTCCCCTCAGATCCAACATTAAAACCAAGTACAAATATACCTCAAGTAGTAACTATAGAGTCACTAAACTCTTTGGAATCTGTTGGTATTGTGTCTGCTGGTAGAGGATATACAGTAGCACCAAAACCTGTTGTTATTGATTCTGTAACTAAAAAACACGTTAAAGATGCTGATCTTGTTTATGATCTAGGTGACACCAATGTTAAAATTCTTAATAACGCTAGAGGTATTAGCAACGTAAATCCAATCATACGTCCAAGTCAAAATAGTAACGGAATCGGTATCGGAACAGTTGGATTTAATACAGTCACTCAAAATGTTACTGTAGGTCTCAACACTGGATTTAGTACAGGAGATACTTTCCCACTAAGAGTTGGAGACAAGGTTCTTATCGAGGGAGTCAGTATAGGTATTGGATCTACAGGTCTGGGATATAACTCAGAGGGTTATGATTTTAAATTATTTGAAATTACAGAAGTCGATGAAAATATTGGTGGAATTGGATCGGTAACTTATAACATGTCAGGTGATCTACCAAGTGGTATTCTATCTCCAGGATTATACGATTCAGCTAATTCTGTTGGTGCAAGAATTATTCCAGAAAGGTATTTCCCAACATTTAGTTCTATTCTCAAACAAAATGAATTCTTTAATGGTGAAATTGTAAAGAGTGACTCTGCAGAGGGCATTGTTAATTTCTGGGACAAAAAAACTAACACATTAAGAATTGAATCAAATCAAGTTTTTGTTGAAAATGAAGTAATCAGAGGATCTGCTTCGAGAACAGAAGGATTAGCAATATCAATTAGATCATATGAGTCTTATCTCAAGATGGGTGCTATATCTAAAACACTTAGAGGTCATCAAGATGATTCTGGATTCTTAAATACAAATCTGCAAAGATTACAAGATAGTGATTACTATCAAACATTTGCATATTCATTAAGTTCAAGAGTTCCTCTTGAAACTTGGAATGATGTTGTCTCATCAACAAATCATACTCTTGGATACAAAAAATTTGCCGATTATCAATTAGAATCAGTTTCTAGCGTAAGTGTTGGAATTTCAACCGATCAAACAGCGTTAGATCAAATTATTGATGCAGTTGGCATTGCTGATTTTAATTGCGTGTATGATTTTGATTTAGTAAGTGAAAACTTCTTAAATGTTGGATCTAGAGTATTATCTACTGAAATTAGATTTGCAAGCAGGGTTCTTCAAGATTTTCTTGAATCTGTTGGAAATAGAGTTCTTTCTATTGATGATATAAGTTCTCAATTCAATAGTTCTCCAAGAGCAACTGCTTTCAGTATTGCTAATACTTTTCCACTGAATTCAAGAAGAGCATTGAAATATATCACATATGTAAGAGATACTAGATTTACTGCACAAAGACAATTAATGATTGTTGATTTAATTCATGATGGTGCTGTTGGTTATATTAATCAATATGGAAGAGTTGAAAGCACTTATGATCAAGGATCATTTGACTTCACCGTTTCTGGAACAGATGGCCAGTTGCAATTCTTCCCAACCAAGTTCAAAGTTAATGATTATCAAATTGCTGCTATTTCGTACAACTTAGATGATAATTTACTAAGCACCGGAATTACTGCAATAGGTCCATCTATTATTGAAACCGATAGTAAAACCATCGGTTCTGGAATCGGAGCAACGACAATCGTTAGTATTGCTAGCACTCATAATTCTGTCAAGGTTTTAGTTGAAATCACCCCCGATATTAATACCACTGAATTTGAATATAATAATCTTAACATTGTTCATAATGGAACTGATATTGAATTACTAGAATATGGTCAGTTAACTACGACTGGTAGTAACGACGATGCAGATGTTGGTCTTGGAACTTACAGTGCTGCAATCAACGGATCAAATCTTGAAGTAATATTCCATCCTAACTCAGGTGTTGGTATTGGTACAACAGGTGTAGTTAATACCATTCAAGTTGGTTTAGCAACTGCAGGTATTACTGGCATTGGAACTCATAATATGAAACACGCCAGAATTGAAGCAAGAACCACAAGTATTGGATCATCAACTTCACCTGGTATTCATACAGTTGCTTCTTATCCCGACACTTATGATGTTGCATACTTTGTTGCTCAGGTTGCCGATACTACGAATAATCAATATATGATGAGTGAAATCGTTGCAGTTGATGATTTTACTAATGACGGAACCACTCCTGAAACGTATGATACTGAATTTGGTGAAGTTGGAACTTCTGTTGGTCTTGGAACATTTGGTACAAGAGTTTCTGCTGCTGGAACAACAGAATTAACATTTACACCTGCTGCTAGCATCAATACAGTTGTAAATGTTTATATGAATGCAATAAGACATCAGGATGATAGTAAAGATGAAATTGATTTTAACAATGCGGTAATTGAATCTGGATTTGCAACATATGAGGGAACTGAAAAAGACATTAAGAGATCATTTGAATTAAAACATGAAACCACTCCAATTTTTGAAAGACCATTTGAGGGTAATGATTCAAATATCATAAATCTTACAACTAATACAATTACAATTCCAAACCACTTCTTTGTTACTGGTGAAAAAATTGAATATAAGCATGCTGGTGCAGGATCTACCATGGCAATTGGTATTGCAAGCACTACATTTGTTGGTGTTGGAACTACAACTTCACTTCCAACTGATTTGTTTGTAGTAAAAGTAAATGATGATGAAATTAAAATTGCTTCTAGTGCAGAAAATGCATTGAAACCTGTACCTGAATCTGTTGACATTACAAGCGTTGGAATAGGAACCTCTCATAGATTTGTAGCTACAAATAAAAATGCAAAAGGATTAATTGCTGTTGATAATGTAATTCAGTCTCCAGTCGTTTCTACTGCGGTTACTACGACACTTGCAGATACATTATTCACTACTGATGATATTGTTAAGTTAACAGGAATTACGTCAATTTCTGGTAGTGATTTAATAAAAGTAGGAAATGAGATACTAAGAGTTGATGGAGTTGGTATTGGTAGCACAAATGCCTTAACTGTAAGAAGAGGATGGTTAGGAACAGGGATTGGTGCTGGATCAACTGGTGATTTGGTAACAAAAGTGATTGGTAATTACAATATTGTTAACAATATATTGCACTTTGTAGATGCTCCATTTGGTAACACACCTCTAGGTGCTGATACAAATCCACCGGATGAAAGAGATTATGTAGGAATTACGACTAGTTCTAGTTTCCAAGGAAGAATTTTCTTGAGAAGTGGTGTTGTAAATGATTCTAACGATGCATATCATGAAAATTATATTTTTGATGATCTATCTCAAGAATTTAATGGTGCTAAAAAAGATTTTACTTTAAAATCAAATGGTTCAAATGTAACTGGAATTGCAACTGAAAATGCCATTATTCTAGTAAATGATATTTACCAAACACCTGGCGGACTTACAGGCGTAATCGCTCCAGTAAATCAATTGGAACAATATACATTATCAGAGAACGCAGGAATTACATCAATTTCATTCGTAGGATCTGCAGTATCTACTACAGCAGACGTGAGAACTTCTACAGTCCCTGTTGGTGGAATAATTGTTTCGGTTGCTTCATCTGAAGGATTTGGTTATCAACCTTTAGTCGCTGCCGGAGGCACTGCAATAGTTTCTGCTGCTGGAACTATTCAATCTATTAGCATAGGTAATAGTGGTTCTGGATATAGAGCAGGAATTCAAACTAATGTAAATGTAGGAGTAGCTACTACCTCTCTTACTGGATCTAATAGAGTAAACATTGGAACCGCTACTATAAGTGGAGGTAATATTGTAAGCATTGCTATAACAAATCCAGGATCTGGTTATTCTTCATCAAATCCTCCTCTGGTTATTATTGATGATCCATTAAGTTATAGCAATATTCCATTAATTTATAGTTCTACTTCTGCTGGTCTTGGAACTGGTGCAAAAGTAGACATTGTAGTTGGTCAAGGTTCTAGTGTCATTGATTTCACAATCAAAAATACGGGATATGGTTATTGAAATAATCAAACACTGACCGTTGCTATTGGAGGCACTATTGGTATTCCAACTGACACGAGTAAGACTTTTGAAGAATTTAAAATTGATATTGAAGAAATTGTTAGTGATGAATTTACAGGATGGTCAGTTGGTGAATTACAAGTTATTGATAATGTTGAAAAATTTGTAAATGGAACTAGAACTAATTTCCCAATCGAGGTTGATGGAGTCATTACTTCAATTGTAGCTGGTAAAGGATCCAAAGTAAATGTTCAGGATGTAATTCTAGTATTTGTTAACAACATACTTCAAGTTCCTGGTAAAGGTTACATATTTAATGGAGGTTCTCAAATTGAGTTTACAGAAGCACCCAAGGTTGGTGATACCATTGAAATTATTTTCTATAAAGGAACTGGTGCTCAGGACGTTGTATTAAGGGAGATTATTGAAACCGTTAAGGAAGGTGACACTTTACAAATTCAAAATAATGACATTTTTACAAGTGAAGAAAAACGATCAGTTAATTTTGTATCTGGAACGGATGTTGCAGAAACAAATCCTTACTCTGGACCTGGTAATATTCAAAACACTGCTTTACTTAGACCAGTTGTTTGGTGTAGACAAACTGAAGATAAAATTATCAATGAAAAAGAGGTAGGAAAAGAAAGAGAACTCTATGAACCCGTTGTTAATCCAACAGCAAATATTATTAAAACAGTCGCAGTAGGTTCAACTCAAATTTATGTTGATACACTTAGACCTCTCTTTAATATTCGTAATGAAATCACCGATAAAGTAAATCTTACCTTCCAGAATAAAGTTAAATTTATTCCTCAAGATGATAAAGTTTCTGCGGCAGGAACTGCAATTGTCTCTATCGCCGGAACAATTACCTCTGTAGCAATTTCCACAGGTGGTGTGGGTTATTCAACTGCGTTAGTAAGTTTTGGTAGCACAAATGGTGTTGGAATTGGTACAACAACTACTGCCCTTGGTACGGTAACAATCGGTGCTGCGGGAACAATTACTGGTGTTGCTATTACAAATCCTGGTCTTGGTTATACACAAACCAATCCTCCTCTTGTTCTATTCAGTCCTCCTACAAGAGGAGTCGAAGAGAATGAAGTAAATTCCTTTAATGGGGATAATGGAGTAATTGTTGGATTTGGAACCACATCAGTCGGAATTGGAACTACTCAGTTTATCTTTGATTTACATATTCCTCTCAGCTCTTTCTTGAGAAATGTTGGTTATAACACTGATATTGTTGCAACAGCAGTTACAGCAAGTTCACTAAGTGCTGGTGATTACTTCATGGTATTTAATTCAAATGTAGGATCCGCTTCAACGTCTATTACTGCGCTTGATACATCTGGTAACACAGTTGGAATTGGAACTTCAAATATTGATAATATATACTTCGTACAAAGTGCAGAAACCGTTTTCAGACCAACAGGAGTAAATTCTGAGGGTGTAGGAATCGGCACATCACATATTACAAGAGTATTTGTTAATGTTGATAATAACTTCCCCTATGGAACTGGAATTCAAACATCTAATGCATTTGGTGAGTTTAGTTGGGGTAGAATAGATCTTAAATCAAGATCTAAAGTAACTTCTTATAGCGCATTTACCGAGGGTGGAATTGGTGGTATATCTACCTCTACATTCGTTCAAAGGTCTAAATCGTTGAGGTTCAAAAATTATGACATTTGACACTAATAAATAAAGAAAAAACTATGTCCAATGGCTGCAATTATAACTGATCAAATTAGGATATTAAATGCCAAGAATTTTGTTGCAGGCGTAACTACGTCCACAAATGCATATTATTCTTTCATTGGATTGACGAATGCAACTGATTTCAGTTCTACCTGGGATCAAGATCCTCCATCACCAAAAGATAGTTTTGATGAGGAAAATCAATATTGGGATTCAATGGTTGCTCTTAAAAAGATCAACTCATCTGATGTAAGACAAGTTGTAACAAAAAGAAATTGGTCTTCTGGTACAACTTACGATATGTATCGTCACAACTATAGCAGAACAAATACTGCTGCTGTGACTGGTGCCACTAATTTATATGCTGCTTCATATTATGTAATTAATAGTGATTTTAGAGTCTACATATGCATTCAAAATGGAACCACTCCTGATACACCGAATGGTGCTCCATCACTTGACGAACCAACTCATATTGATTTAGAACCAAGAGCAGCTGGAACTAGTGGAGATGGATATCTTTGGAAATATCTTTACTCTATTAAACCTAGTGATATTGTAAAATTTGAAGCAACTGCTTTCATGCCTGTTCCTCTTGATTGGAGCACCAGCACAGAAAATGAACTTGTTAGAGATAATGCAGTAGATGGTTCTATTAAAGTTGCTGTTGTCACAGATAGAGGTGTTGGTGTAGGACCAGTTGGTGCTACACGTTATGCTAATGTTCCAATCAAAGGTGATGGATCTGGTGCTGAATGCACTATTGTTACCACAAATGACCAGAGAGTTGATTCTATTACTATAACAAATCAGGGATCTGGATACACTTATGGTAATGTGGATTTAATTGCAGGTAACGTTCCTACTGGTACAACTAGACCAACATTTGATGTAATTATTTCTCCTCAAGGAGGACATGGTGCAGATATTTACAGAGAATTGGGAGCAACAAATGTTCTTTTATATTCTCGAATTGAAAATGATAACGAAAACCCTGACTTTATCACTGGTAATCAGATCGCAAGAGTTGGTTTAGTTGAAAATCCTAGAACAACATCAAATACACTTTTATCCGCTGATAAAGCAAGTGCAGTTGGCGCTTTAAAATTAGCAGGAGCAGGATATAGTTCTGCTGCATTTACTGCTGATTCATATTTTGTTCAAACTGTTTCTACAGGATCAACTGCTCAGGGAAGAGTCATTAGTTATAATCAAACAACAGGTGTCTTGAAGTATTGGCAAGATAGAACAGTTGCTGGTTTTAATACCGTTGGAACTGCTCAGACATCACCTACATATGGTTTTGACTTGACGGAGTTTACATCTGCTCCAGGCACTGGAGGTAGTTTGACAATTACTCCAACAGCAGGTGTTGATTTACAAATTGACTCTAACTTTAGCGGTATCCAAACAACAATAAATAGTAGGACATATAATCTTGGTCTTACTTTTACAGATGGTATTGCTCCTGCAGAAGTGAAAAAATATGCAGGGAACATTGTTTACGTTGATAACAGACCATCAATAACAAGGTCATCAAACCAAAAAGAAGATATCAAAATTGTTTTGCAGTTCTAAAGAATTATGCCACAGCAGACGAACCTCAACGTAGCACCATATTTTGATGAC
>Ga0163111_10001370_pt1 | contig 15040 bp, 14 predicted proteins | sample CRUFie1St18metaG_FD_109645 | JGI IMG/M metagenome (GOLD analysis project Ga0163111, IMG submission 109645) | Marine microbial communities from the Costa Rica Dome - CRUD Field 142mm St18 metaG | ecosystem: Environmental > Aquatic > Marine > Oceanic > Photic zone | place: Costa Rica: the Eastern...
TCTGCTCAATTTCTGGTAAAGTTTCTTTCCAAGTCATTACCTCGTAATCATCTGAAAGGATTAGACCTAAATCTTCAACTATCTTCCCCTCATCATAATACTTTTCTTTACCTATAATAATATGTGTAGATATCTCATCAGATGAAACATAATTTCTGACGGATTCCATAGTCATAAAAAGACCTATTTTATTCAAATCTGGATTTTTTAAATCAATAACTCCTTTCACAGGATACTTACCTGCTGCCATCATACCTCTGTAACCTTGCCCATATAATATCAGAGTATCGTTTTCTGAGATACCGAAAAATTCAGCGATACCCTTTGCTATGATTATTTCATTGTCACTAAGGTCAAATGATCCAGAAACCATTTTCTTATTCCAGTCTGTAATTTTTTGTTCTTCAGATAAGTTAATGCCATTAATTACTCCACCTTTCGTTTTTTCACCTACAGAAATTAAAGAAAAGGTTTGGAGCCTTTGAACAATATTTTCAACACCTTCGACAGATTGAATATCATCTAAAAGTTGTTGATCAACCTGCATTGAGTTATCTAAACTTTGATTATCCCAGAAACCATCTGCATGTATTTCAACATATCCTGCATATGACTCTACAACCGTCTCAATTAATTTATCATAGAAACCAAACTGGAGAGCTCGCATTAAGATTATTAATAATAAAGCAGCAAACACAGAAGTAATAGTTATTAAACTTCTTTTTTTATTTCTATAAATATTTCGCCAAGCAATTTTAAAAATCATCTTAAATTTTTCATATTACTAGGTAGAAAATATCTCTGATTGATATCAATATCAAAATTCCAGACAAGCCTTTCAATAATTGTTTTGTTACCTTCTTTATCTAATGGAACATATTCAATTACTGCAGGTAATTTTTTACCATTAAAATCTTTTATTTGCTTTGATGTCATTACACTTACCATATCCCCATACTCATCATAAAATTCTGTTTTTAACTGCATATAATCAGTTTTATCTATCCACATCACAAGTTTACCCCAAACTACAGGTGCATCTTCATTAGGTATGAGTTCTATTTTCCAACAATCGTATCCATCAATTTCTTCATTTCCAGTAATAGTATTAGTGTAGTCATCAGAGATTGAGGACCTCTGTACTAAATCGTCATTTGTAAAATCTGTGCCCATCCAATTTTGCATCATCATTGACGGTGGGAGTTTTATAGTCCTCTCAATTGAAGGAACATAATTCCACACCTCATTTTCTCTTTTCAAAAAAACAGTTCCCTTTTCCTTAATTGGAGTCATTACAACTGAGGAGAAAAAGTCTTCACCTACCGACCAACCCTTCATAGTCATCTCCTTTTTCCATTTAGGTCTTACAATTGTTATAGACATCTCTGTGTAAGATGATTTGATACCCCTTAAATTTTCTTCTGACTTTTTAAGAATGCTAGTTGCATCTTGAGATTTTATACTAAAACTAAATAATATCAAAAAAAAATATAAAACTTTCTTCATAACTCGTATATATACGATATGAAAGTTATAATAGCTAAGCATATTTTAATAATTATATCATCAATATTTTATGTGATCGTTGGTATTAAACATTTTATCGATCCTCAATTTTTTTTAGCTATAGTGCCACCTTATCTACCCTACCACCTAGAATTGGTTTACATCAGTGGTTTATTTGAAATTTTATTTGGGATAATGATATTAATTCCAAAATATAGGTACCGCGGTTCAGTTGGTCTTATACTTTTACTTGTAGCTGTATTCCCGGCAAACATTTATTTATTCCAAAGCGAGATAGCACAAAAAGCAATTGGCGCTACCCAGGAAATTGCGACATGGAGATTACCCGTTCAAGGAGTTCTTATATGGATAGCTTTCTGGATTAGAAAATAATTAGTCTCTTACGATTTCAAAAGATATCGTATCACTCGCGAAGGCCGTAAATATACCAAAAGCATTAATAATATTTGAGGGAGGGTCATTAAGTTCAGTCCCATCTTGTACCTCAGATTCAAATAAACTCACATAGTCTTGATTTATTTTGTAGAGTGTCACAATATACTTTCCATAATTTTGAAGGCTCATACAAATAACGTTATAACTATTCCCAGTTGTTGGTTCAGATTGAATTGAAAAGTTAGAAAAGAAATCACCGACTTGACCAGGAATTTCATCATCAAATATTGGATCCTCTGTTGATCCCACATATTTGATGGTGAGGTAATGATATTCACCGGAAGAATTATCCCAGGTAATATTTGTCCTTGCCTCATCAAATAAAGTTCTAAGAATATTTGGTAATTGTGGAGATAGAGCCAATGGTTTTACAACTATCTTATTCTCAGATATACTAAGTCCCACAGGTTTTGTGGGCACAACTGTTTCAGAAGTTGCAACTCTATCTCCAACTTTAACCTCTAACCCATATTTATTTCCTGAGATTATATCTATATTTTCATTTGATAAATAATTTTCGTCAGAGGAGTTATAACTTAGTATATACTCCTGGCCACCTCCAAACAATTTAATTTCAGCGTCAGATAAATATGTGTCCAAACTATCTAAAGAATTCCAAAGTTGGGTTTTCTTAATTTTAATATCGTCTACATCCTCACCTTGAAATAAAAAAGCTTCAACCACAAAATTATCTTCAATAGCTGTCTCTACATCACAAGAAAATAGGACAATAATAAAAGGTAATATTAATTTTTTCATATCTAAAAACTAAATTTAAATGATAGGTTAGGAACAATCCCTAAATATTTTTTTATCTGTCTTTCGTAAGGGACATAATCAAATTGATATTCATAATACCAAACATTTTGTCTATTGTACAGATTAAATATAGACAACCCAATATCACCTTTGGATTTATTAATGTTAAACACGTGGTGAACCGATACATCAAGTCTATGATAATCTGGAAGAAGTGATCCATTTTTAGGTCCAACTCCAATAAATGTCAAACTCGATTCATCTAATAGAGATATATTATACTTATAAGATGGCTCAGTAAATGTCTGACCTGACCCATAAATAAATGAGGCAGAAAAATTCCAACCATTAGTTTCGTAATTATTAAATATTTTAAATTCATTTCTTTGAATTTGTGGAGCTGGAAAACTTTTTCCATCATTCAACAGAGGGTAAATATTTTCAGCATCCGTAAATGTATAGGATATCCACCCAGTATATTTATTTATCTTTTTTTGAATTAAAGTCTCAAAACCCCTTGCATTCCCACTACCATTGAAAAATAAATTATTTAAGCCTGCACTCTGAAACCGTAACGAGAACTCAGTGAGATTTGATATCTCCTTGTAAAAAAATTCTGTATCGAATAACCACTTATCATTTTCATAAGATAAACCTGCAATGTAATGAATTGATTCACCTACATTCACATCCTCATTATCAGAAAGCAACCAGAAATCCCTCGACCTTGATGTTACATTCTCACCAATGATCTGTTTGACAAATTGGAAGTGATGTCCGTAACCAATTTTAATTTTTAAGTTTTGTAAGAAGGAGTAATCTGCCTGAAATCTTGGTGAAAAGTAATTTTTATCGGTTAACTCATACCTATTTCCCCTAACACCAATTTTTAAATTTAAGTTTTTGACAGAGTTCAAGTCATAGGAGAGATACCCTGAATATAAATCTGAATTTTGTTTTGTGTTCAAGATAGTAAGCGTGTCATCTCTGACAAAAAGGTAGTCGACATCAGATTTTGTTAATTCAAATCCTAACTCAAACTTATTATTTTTCCCAGATAATATCTCGGCATCATACCTAGCTGTGAAATCTTGAACTGTGTTATCCTGATCAAGAATTACATTAAAATTAAAAATTGTAGAATCTAAATCCGGAATTTTAGCCTCAACAAAATATGATTCATCCTGGTAATTATAGTACTCCGAATAGGAAACATTTAAGGTGTTATAAAATCTACTGTTCCACTGACGAGACCACTTGAATGCATAACCTCTATTTCCCCACTCAGATATTCTATCTAAATCTCCAAGTATTTCTATCTTATCAATATCACCAAAGTTTGGGTATTGATATCTTCTAGTATCACTAGATTCTCTTAAATTATCTTCTCCCCTATAGAAACTTAAAGTTATAAGATCGTCACTAGTTGGCTTATAGGACAACTTTCCATTAAAATCATAAAAATTAAATTTTGGAACCCAGGGGTCCAAGTTTTCAATGTCATCATCTGGATCAAATTGATTATAAATCTTATCAAAAAATGAAGATTGAAGTATATCAGTAAATGACCTTCTCCCGGCAGCAAATAAACTAAATTTCTTTAAGAAAGGAATTTCAATTGAGCCTGAAGCACTCAGCAAGTTTACATTCAGATTTCCTTGAATCTCATTAAAACTCCCAACCTTACCGGTGAGATCGATTACACTTGATAACCTTCCACCATATTTAGCAGGAAATGCTCCTTTATATAGGTCAACACTCTTCACTGCATTTGCATTAAAGGCACTAAAGAAACCAAAAAAATGATCTACATTATATACCTTGATGCCGTCAAGAAGGACAAGGTTTTCTTGTGGTTGACCACCTCTAATATAAAGCCCCGAACTACTTTCTTGAGTGGCACTAACCCCAGGAAGTAGCTGTAGAGATCTGAATATATCAACCTCTCCTATCGAAGGCATCAGACTTAGTTGTTGTACTGATATCCTGTGGGCACTTATCTCTGAACTTGACTGTAAGAACTTACTTGATTCAGTTGAGATGACAACCTCGTTTAGGGTAGAAGTTAAAGGAATAAGGTCAATAACTAATTGACTATTAATTAGTTCATCAGTTAGCTCGATCAATTTTGTCTGGTAGCCAACATAACTTGCTTTTAAAATCATACCAGATTTTACGTCTCCTTTAAATGAAAAGAATCCATTTTCGTTGGCACTTGAGCCTAACTGTAGAGCATCTAAATAAATGTTTGAGTATGGAAGTCTCTCCCCAGAACCACTTTCTTGAATGTAACCACTTATCTCGATCTGAGAATAAACAACTTTACCAGGAAATAGAAGAATAAAATAAAGAAAGAGTTTATTGAATATACCTCTGTGCATATGTTATTAGATGTTATAAGCTTGAAAATCTTTTTATGTAAATTATGTAATGAATTTTAAATTAATTCTTCTTTTTAAAATTATAAGATAAATTAATTATGAAATTTCTTCCGGGTTCATCTGCAAAATATCTCATCTCATTCAAGTAGTTTCTATATTTCTCATTCAAAATATTTTTGACAATTAATGAAATACCAAAATCGTTGATATTTAATTTCCATGAAAAATCAAGGAGAAAATATCCTTCTGGAGCGTCTTTAAAATCAAAAATTTGAGTTTCAGGAGTAATCTTAGCTGCACCGCTTATTAAATTATCAGGGGTAATTGTCATTGGTGCCTGAAACTGACGAAATGTGTAGCTGGGTTTCAAGGATATCTCAGAATAATTAACCTTCCAGAAACTGTTAGTCTTGAAATCAAAATTATTTTCAAGTCTGACTGGCGGCTGATTAATAAGTTTTCCATTATTATCTAAATTATTTGACCATAAATAATTTAGAGCTAATGATGACTTAAACTTATTAGTAAACTCTCTTTTAAATGTTAAATCTGACCCTACAAATAATACATCACTCTGATCAAATATAAAATATGGCATTGGTCCTCTAATAGTTCCAAAGAGTCCAATTGGTCTCTGAAAGACGTAATTCTTAATATAATTTGAGAATAACGTTAATTTAATTTCATTTTTTTCAGATTTAAAGTCTAACTCATTTATAAGTTTTACTGATTTTTCCGGTGAGAGCAAGCTCTCACTCATCATTGTTACTTTATCTGTCCTCAATTCATTATCTTCATTGTAGTAGTATCTCAATAATCCAAATGAATTCTTAAATCCGTGGGAGCCAAAGCTATATAGCTCAGCCATGTTAGGTGTCCTCCATGCTGATCCTAAATTAGTTCTAAATGAAAATTTTTCAGAAAAGTGATTTTCAAACCCTACTGAAAATGTGGTATTAGTTAATGTATGTTTATCCCTAAAGATTTTTTGAGAGACCTCCCTTCCCCTAACATTATAATCTTCGTTATCAACTCTTACCCCAACCTCAATTTGACTGTTCCCAAATTTTAAATTTTCAATAAGAAAGAAACTGTATCTATTAGTATTATAATTTGGGATATAAGGAGTTGTTGACGTACCAGGGTTGTTATCATTATCCTGATTAAAAAAATGTAACCCCATTAGACCTTCAGAATTTTCTGAGAAGGAATGATCCCAATCAAGCATAAGGTCATTTGTGATGAGATCTAAATCAATTATAGGCTTTTCTGCATTTCTTCTGACATCAAATTCTTTCCTTTTATTTAACTGTCTTCCAAAGACAAATGATAACTTATCATTTTCATTATACCACCAGTTAATATTAAGTTTTCCTAGGTGATGATCAACTAACTGATTTGGCTCATTTATTTCAAAAGAAAAAGGTCTTATAAATAAGGGTTCTTCTGAGCTTATCGCCCTTGATATAGCATTTCCACTATGAAAAACTGACGATCTCAGTAATGCAAGGTTTACATCGACATAGCTGTAATAGAGTTTTATGTCAAAACTATTCAGATGGTAGTGTAATCCAAGATTAAATCCTTTTTCCTCTTTACCTGAGTTAGTGAGTGAGTATGAGGGAGCGTGCCTGTCTCCTACCTTTACATTACTTACGCCCAAATTAAATCCTAAATTTTTAAAACCTTTTCCAGTATTAACACTAAGGTTTGTTCCTCTCCCATTGGTCTGATAACCTGAGTTAATGGACAAATAATATGGTTCTTCTAATTTCATTGGATTAGGTTCGACAATTATTGCTCCTCCTAAAGCCTCTGGTCCAAAACGGACACCAGATGAACCCTTTAATACAGATATTCTATCAACTGAAGAAACATTAATTTCTGGTGCATGGTCATCACCCCAGTTCTGAAATCCATGTATTAGATAATTATTAAGTACTAATACTCTGTTACCATATAAACCATGGATAACAGGTCTCTCAACATTAGATCCCGTAGAAATAAAAGTTACACCGTCTACTTCACTTGTAATACTCGCGAAAGATGATGTCCTATCGATAACTTTATCTTCTAAAGTGATTGTCTCTCGTGACATTGTCTGAGCTCCTAAAATTTTTTCTCTTTCGTCAGATATAATGACATTTTCTAATTCAACTGACTTCTCAGTTAATGAAACCGTCCAATAATTAGCATCTAATGAAATCAATGTATCCTGATACCCAATCCTTGAAAAAATGAGGCTATCTTCATCAGCACATAAATTTTCTAATAAGAATTTTCCATTTTCATCTGAGATAGAAAATTTATCGGAGGAATTATATAAGACCCTATTACCATAAACCTGAGGATTACTTATTGCCCTTACTATAACATCTGGCAATGGATTATTTGTTTCTTTATCTATAACCTTACCTGAGATTGATTTATCACATAAATCCTGAGATTGAATATCCAGAGAAGATAATAGAAGAAGGTATATTATACAGCATGACTTGATTACTGTATCATATTTGTTTGTGCTTTTGCAAACGCAACTACAATCTGTATTTATATTATTATTTACAGAACACATAATTTTTTTGAAATTAAAGGCTATTAAATAATGAAGAAGTTAAGAAATAACTTTCTAATTATTAATAAAAAAAATACACTCTCTAAAATATCTAGAGAGTGTAATATAAAATTTGACTAAAGTAAAGTTTACTCTATAGTCAGTCTAAATTGTAATTCAAAATCTGTGTCACCATCATTTGCACCAGAAGTAGCTGTCTTTACATCAGGTTGATGCTGTAATCTCACAGTAAAAAATGCTGAAGTAGTTGGATTTCCAGCTGTCCACGTAGATGTTAGTCCAACAGGATTTCCACTAGCATCAGTATCAACATAATTTATAGGATCCGAAGCGTTATCTACATTTCCATTTCCAGTTGGATCAGTAAATGCACCATCAGTAAATGCAAAGAAGAACTGATGCTCTCCAGCTTCCTCCTCAATCTCCTCATTCATAAGCTCACATGGAGACTCAAGACAATTTTCAATAACCATTGTGAGAGTGTAAGTAGTACCTGATTGTAATTTAATTTCATCTTTCACAACAAGTTCTTGAACACCCGCACCATCAGGATCTTGTGCGGTGGCTTCAACTGAAGCACCCCCACCTGCTGGTGTGAATACAAGTTTTACGTCAGTAAATACTTCTACTTCATTTTCTTCTTCAGGTGCAGCCTCGTCTTCTTCACAGGCCGTGAAAACAAATAAGGTCAGTACTGCAAATAATAAGTAATTAAGTTTAAATATATTTTTCATTATTTTAATTTTTAAATGTTAAGTAAAGTGATAAAATGGTGACCGAATAATATTATGAAATTATACTTAGGTCAATAATATAATTACGATATAGGTTCTGGTGGACCCCTCTGGAAAATATGATCATCAAATAATTTAGTATAATTCTCTGAGTCATTTATAATCTCTAAACTCTTGAAGCCTACGAAGTGACTATATGGCTTCTCGTTGTAGATAGAATATGAATTAGAGTTTATACTACTAAATAAACATAAATCACAATCATCAAAATTTTCATGTTTTACAATGCCTTTATCTTCAATCTCATGATGAGAATGATATGACGCGCTATCAGCGACAAGGAATGTGATAAAAACTAAAAGTAATAAATAGGAATAAAATCTCTTCATCTAGATAGAAAACGAATTTAATAAAATTTAACAGTTTAACAAACCTATGATTGGACAATTTTCTTAATTCTAAGATACTATATCAAAAGATTATTGATGAAATTTTTTCGATTGTATTGCTACCAATTACTAGCTCACCAGATCTCTATCCCCACTACCCCATATACATCATTTACTTTTTTCTATACTTAATATTTTTTTGTAAATTCATTTTAATGATGAAAATGAATTCAAGAAGAAAATTTTTGTATAGTTCTCTAGCTATATCATCAATGCCATTTATCAATAGTGATATATATGGTAACATATTTAAAAAAAATAAATTAGAGTTAGCACTTCAGATCTATTCCTTTGCACCTCTAATTTTTAAAAATCAACTTGACATATTAGATTATCCAAAACTTATTAAGGATAAGTATAATATAAGTGGTGCTGAATACTGGTCCATAGCGTTTATGGGAAAAGAAAAAGATAAAAATTTTCTAAAAGACCTTAATAATAGGACAGAAAATGAAGGAGTTAAAAACTTAATAATTCTAGTCGATAATATTGATTTAGCAACTATGAAGAATGGGCCAAGTCTTGCCTCATCTATAAAAGTTGAAAGAGACGATGCGGTAAATTATCATAAGAAGTGGATTGACACTGCATCGGAAATTGGTTGTCATTCAATAAGAGTCAATTTAAGATCAGAAGAACCAGACGTAAAGAAAATATTAGATAATTCTTCTGATAGTATATCCAAACTTATAGAATATAGTAAAAGTCAAGAGATAGGTATTGTAGTTGAAAACCATGGAGGGATTACAGGTGATGCTGATTGGCTTGTAGGTCTTATGGAAAATATTAATGATAAGTACGTGGGAACTCTTCCTGATTTTGGTTCATATAACTTCTGTATTAAGAGAGGAGATTTAAATTTAGAAGATATAGAGGGTGATTGTGAAAATCAATATGATAAATATATGGGAGTTCAAAAGCTTTTACCGTACGCAAAAGGTGTAAGCGCAAAGTCTCATGAATTTAAATTAAATGGCGAAGAAAAATCAACTGATTACAAAAAGATGATGCAAATAATTTCAAACTCGACTTACGAAGGATTTATAACAATTGAGTATGAAGGAGCAGTTATGAATATGTTTGGAAGCAAAGGAAATTATCTTGACACACATGAAGGTGTTGAGGCAACTAGAAAATTGATTAGTAAGTACCTATAAAATGGAATGGAATAGATATTTTTTTAATATAGCAGAGGAGGTAAAGAAAAAATCAAAAGATAAGAATACTCAAATTGGTGCTGTAATTGTAGGCCAAGATAAAGAAATTGTATCTACAGGATATAATTCATTTCCTAGGGGAATTGATGACAATAAAATCGAAAGGCAAGAAAAACCTGAAAAATATTTTTGGTTTGAACATGCAGAACGTAACGCAATTTATAATGCAGCAAGAATTGGTGTTTCTACAAAAGGATGCACTATTTATCTGACATGTGATATCCCATGTGCAGACTGTGCAAGGGGAATAATTAATGCTGGAATAATAAAAATTTTCGCAAAAAAAGATGCTGGGGCAAAATCAAAGAAATGGGATGAGTCTGCGGAAAGGAGCATGCAAATGTTTAAAGAAGCTGGTGTTGAAGTTGAGTGGTACGACTTCTGAATAAATTTATTTCCAATTACTGTTGAATGGGCCTAAAAACATAGGCACATTTTCTTGATACTTTTTATAATCAGGATATTTTCTTGAGCTGATTCCCTCACTAAATACAGCACTATTAAAGAATAATACGACAAGAAGAATGCACCCCACAACAGACCAATTCAATAATTGCCCGTTTGCTGAAGCACTTAAAAAATAAAATGTTATCCAGATAAGTTGTTCACAAGCAAAATTGGGGTGACGTGAAAATGACCATAAACCAGTTGTAACAAAACCACGTTTGTAATCTCCGTCTAAATTTTCTTTATTATCAATTCTCCTGTACTTTTCTGTCTGGAAATCATATTGCTGCTGGTCAGAAATATATTGAATTACAATAAGTAAAAACATAAATCCTCCAATTAAATAATCCAAAATACCCAGAGGCTCAGACCCCTGCCAAGCTGCAAGTATTGGCAGAGAAAAAAGAAATATTAATCCCATCTGGTATAGACAAATAAAGAAAAGGTTAAATAATCCCCAAGTAAATCTCGATGATAGGAACGGTATAGCCTTCTTAACTTCAACCCACCTGTAATCTTCCTCACCCTTCCAAAAGTATATACTAAACCCTCCTCTTCTGGCAAAATTGTAAGTTAGCCTTACACCCCAACAAGTGACAAGAAATGCCATGAATACTAATCTATCATTAAATCCGGATGCGTAGGCAAAATACCAGACATAAGCAATCGGGATTAAACTCCAGAACTTATCAACCTGACTATAATTTTTCGCGAGTTCACTGACCACAAAACAATATATAGCAGATCCAAGATACAATTTTGTCATCGTGATGAGTGCAGCATATTGCAGATCTGTAAACGATGTATCAAAAACGTCTGTACCGAAGGTGATATATACTAACCCACACAGAGTCAATATGAGAAATAATGCTTGCTTTGCTACCATCTAACTTAAAAATTTAGTTTTCGTTCTTTAAAAATATGAGTTTAATATTATCTAAAAAAATCTACGATATAAAACAAATCCCAAAAAAAACTGGAATTTATTTTTTTATAGATAATAATAATATACCAATATATATCGGTAAAAGTTTAGATATAAATAAGAGGATAAACCAACACCTCAAAGATAAATCTAACAAATCTGAAAAAATTAGGTCTAAGTATAATCACATAAGATACCTAGAAACTAAAAGTGAAATGCTTGCCCTGCTAATTGAATCTCAAGAAATTAAAAGAAATAAACCAATTCTAAATAGAAAATTAAGAAAGAAAAGGACTAATGCCCATGTCAACTTTTATATTGACTCGAGTGGATATTATGGTCTAAAAATTTCAAAAAAAAATAAAGATACTATCACTAGTTTTCAGTCGACCAGAAAAGCTAAGTCTTTCATTAGCTACATATCTGACAAATTTAACTTGTGTAAAAAAATTAACTCTATCAATAAAGAAAACTACTGCTGCTACGCAATATCGTCTAATGAGAATAGTACTATATGCTGTGAAAAAGAAAGTTTAAAATCATACAACCAAAGATTTATTGAAATGAAAAATTCAATAACTCTCCCAAAGAAAAAATTCTTAATTATTGATAAAAATTACAAAAAACCTTATCCATTTGTTTCCGTTGATAATGGTACAATTGAGGGATACGGATTCTTAAAAAATTCATATTCTGAGTATAGTGCCAATCTAAAAAGACTTGATTTTATCACAAAAGATGAAATCATTATTATAAAAAATTTTTATAAAAAAAATTTTAATAATCTTCACTTATCCTATATAAAATGATCAAATATTTAAACAATGGTGTTTATGAGTTGAGAGCCATACAGAAGCTACCTATAACAATGAAAGAGAGTTGGTCATTTTTTTCTAGCCCAAAAAATTTGTATAAAATAACACCTTCCCATATGAATTTTAAAATACTAACTGATTTTAATAAGATGTACGAAGGGCAGATCATTAAATATAGAGTGTCGCCATTTCCACTCTTTAGAGTTGGATGGACAACTAAGATCACTTTTGTGGAAGAACCATTTTCTTTCGTCGACAAACAAGTAAGCGGCCCATTTAGTATCTGGGAACATGAACATATTTTTGAAAAATCAAAAAATGAGGTTATAGCATATGACATTGTGAAATTTAAACTTCCTCTTGGAGGTCTGGGTAGGCTTTTTGGAGGCTGGTTGGTAAAATATCAACTTAAAAAAATATTTGAATATAGAAAATTACAATTACAAAAAATTTTTAAAAAATGAGAAATATATTAATTATCGGAGGTAGCAGAGGAATTGGTAGTGAAATTCTTAAATATCAACTTGAACAGGGTAACAAGTGTTTTAACTTATCCAGGACAGAATGTCAAATTACAGACTCTAACTTAACACATTTTAATGTTGACATAACTAAGGACGAACTCCCCTCAATTGACGTAATAGATTCAGTTATCTACTGTCCGGGATCGATAGTCCTCAAACCCATACTTCAATTAAGGGAAGAAGATTTTATCAACGACTTTAATATCAACGTTTTAGGTGCAGTTAAGACAGTAAAACATTACTTGAGTAATCTCAAAAAAGGAGATAACCCATCCATCTTATTTTTTAGTACAGTAGCAGTAACTCAAGGTATGCCATTTCACGCATCCGTTTCAGTTGCTAAATCTGGAGTTGAAGGATTGACAAAATCACTTGCTGCTGAACTTGCACCTACAGTAAGAGTGAATTGTATTGCACCAACGATTACAAGGACAGATATGGCACAAAAGATTTTAAGAAACGAAAGAATTGAGGAAAATATAGCAAGCAAACACCCTCTTAAACAGATCTGCGAGGCAGAAGATATTTCTAACATGGCAAATTTTTTAATATCAACGAAATCTAATAAAATAACTGGGCAAATTATTCATGTCGACAGTGGCATGTCAACACTGAAAATTTAATACCGTGAATTGTTTTACTAGAGATGATATAGACAATCTAGATAAAATTTCAAGATTAAATTTTATTAATAGTATTACAGGATATAAACCAGCTAATCTAATTGGGACAATATCTGGAGACAATAAAGAAAATTTAGCCATTTTTAGCTCACTTGTACATCTTGGATCTAAACCACCACTCCTCGGTATTATAACAAGACCAAATTCAGTTCCTAGAGACACATACTCAAATATTATCTCATCGAAATTCTACACAATCAATCATATAAAAGATGATATGATAGAGAGATCACATATGACTTCTGCAAAATTTAATCCTGATGAATCTGAATTTGAAAAATGCGATATTCAAAGCATTTACCTAAAAAATTTTCAAGCTCCGTTTGTGAAGGACAGTGAAGTAAAAATTGGAATGAAGCTAGTTGAGGAGATAAAAATAAAATGTAATAATACAATCCTACTAGTTGGTGAGGTAATGTTAGTGATGGTAGAAGAAGGTCATCTTCTTGAGGATGGTTCAATAGATTTTGAGAAAAATAAGACTGTATGTATCTCAGGTTTAGATACTTACTATAACACAAAAAAAATTGCAAAGTATCCTTATGCTAAAAAAAATAAAATTCCTTCGAAATGGTCAAGATAAGTATAGAAGATAAAATCTGTGTAGTTTGTAATAGACCATTTTCATATAGAAAAAAATGGAGAAATTGTTGGGACGAGGTAAAGTATTGCTCCAAACGTTGTAGAGGTAACAGATGAAAGAAGCAGCATTAATATTTCCGAATCAACTTCACGAAGAAAGTCAGATCCTAGATAAAAATATTCCTATTTATCTAATTGAAGAAAATCTTTTCTTCAAACAATACAGTTTCCATAAACAGAAAATATTTTTTCATAGAACATCAATGAAAAAATATGAGGATTATCTCACCACCGAGCTACATAAGGTCAATTACATTGAAAGCTCAAGTAAACTTGCTGATGTGAGAGAATTGATAAAAAATCTTTCGCCTGATATAAAAGAAATATACATAATCGATCCAAATGACTATCTATTGGAAAAAAGAATTAAAAAGTCTTGTAATGAAAATAATATTTCTCTACACGTTTTTGATAATAGCTCATTCATAAATACAAGAGAAGATCTTACAGGTTTTTTCAGAAAAGAAAAAGTCAAATTTTTTCAAACAAGCTTTTATAAAGAAGAAAGAAAAAAATATAATATTTTAATGGATAAAGATTCTCCTGAAGGTGGGAGATGGACATATGATGATGAAAATAGAAAAAAATACCCTAAGGATAAATTACCTCCTGAAGTTAGATTTCCAGATATAGAAATTTTTAATGAAGACGCAAAAACTTATACCGAAAAATTTTTTAAAAATAATATTGGATCTGTCAATATTAATTGGTTATACCCCACTTCATTTTCTGAGGCTAAACAATGGTTAAATATTTTTTTAGAAACGAGATTCAAGGATTTCGGCCCGTATGAGGATGCTATTGTTAAGGAAGAAACAATATTGAATCATAGTCTATTATCTCCTCTAATTAATTGTGGGTTATTAACACCAAAATATGTAATAAATGAAATAATTAAATTTCATAAAGATAAAGACATACCAATAA
>Ga0163111_10001374_pt1 | contig 15015 bp, 16 predicted proteins | sample CRUFie1St18metaG_FD_109645 | JGI IMG/M metagenome (GOLD analysis project Ga0163111, IMG submission 109645) | Marine microbial communities from the Costa Rica Dome - CRUD Field 142mm St18 metaG | ecosystem: Environmental > Aquatic > Marine > Oceanic > Photic zone | place: Costa Rica: the Eastern...
GTTGCAAAGGCCACCAAGAAAGAAGAAAAAACCTCTAAACCAAAAAAAGCGGCTAAAGTAAAAAAAGCCAAAGCAAAGAAAGTCAAAGCACCTAGGCAAAAAAAGGAACGCGTAATCAAAGAATTTCCAGAAGGATTTGATGAAGTCAATCGGGCCCGTGCATTGTTTCGTACACTAGTTGATTTAGCGGTGAATTTCTCACTATTTTCATTCTACCTATTAACTAACATTGTAGCAGGTGGAGCGTCGGATTTAACGTATGTATTGATAATAAGTTTAATCTTACCGATTTTTAACCTAATATTTATGCCCTACAAAACTGGAAGAACTGTCGGTCAATGGATTACCACAACTAGGTATGTAAATTCCCGTGGTAATAATCCACCATTTCTTTATCACCTTCTGAAAAGTTCCCCAGTTGTTTCCTATCTTTCTGGAGCTGGTGCGTTTCTCGTAATCATTTCTGCCTCCACCGAGTGGACAACTGGTATGATTGGTGTTGTTACGACTTTAGTCTTAATTTTCTTGCTTGTACCTGGTAATTGGCTATTCAAAAAACTACATCATCAATCATTCGGAATTTGGGAGTTTTTATTCGGAGGGGTTTGGAATGCTAGGGCTCAGAAAGGTGAAGGGGGAACTGGAAATAAATTATTCCAGAGACTTGAGTCACTTAGTGATTATACCGAATCCAAGGGATGGCTAGAAGACAAAGAATAATTTTATCCGAAAATATTATTCCAAGAAACTAACCCCAACTCTTGTAATTTTGTGGCTATCTTTTCAACAATTGTTCCTCTGGATTGTTTCTTTTTGCTGACCCCGTTTTGGGTAAAACTCCATTCTTTATCGTGATAAATCATAGTCCAATCCACTGAACTTAGTTCAGATAGGATATTTTCTTTTGAAATTCCTTTTTTTAAGGCAGTTCTTTCTAAATCTTGATCTAAAATTTCTTCTGGTTTGATGAATGTTGCTAATGCTAACTTTGAATCCGGTTTTTCTAGTAAGAACATTATTTGTTCATATTGAATTTTTGGTTCGGGTCTTGTTGAAACAAAATATCCGTGATTTTCTATGTGTTCCGTATAATCAATCCTCCATAGAGAATTACTATCTGGAAATTGATGAGACCCCACATTTTGAATATTTTTTCCAATTTTAACTTTTTCAAGTTCTTTTGATGATTCATCTAGTACCCAGTCATTATCTTTTCGAACCCATTTCCCATCGGGGCTAACATCATCTTGGTCAATGTGACTCACACAAATCCTAATTCATACTTAGTAAAAAAGACATTGTTACATTAATTATAATATCAACATTATGATGATTGTTTCTCTTTTATTAAATAAACATCATTCTAAAAGGAATATCACATTTCTTAGCCCATGACGTTCTCAGATTATATGCTTGCTCCGAGAGAAGATCATAGAGGGTGGAAAACTCCGAATGAAGCATCAAGGATCTTGTTTTTGTTGGTCCTTGTTGCTGTTTCTATTTGGGCATGGCCGTTGGCTGAAGGTATGATATATATGTGGGCTACCTTAGTTTTGCTAGTTTCTACACCTATCTTGACTTTAAGCTGGATTATTCTGTCCTACGCAAGTCAGAATCGGAGTTCTAGGAAATTAACCCCTGCAGTAGGAAAATTGAAGCCAAAATAAAATTAAAGCGGAGTTTTGATGCCCATAGCCCTAACTATACACCAACCTTCTCTAGCTTCCCACATAGCAAATAACCCACCAACGATACTTCCAGCAATTGCTATTCCGTACATTTCAATCGATAGTGTGCCTTGAAGCACTAATAATGCCATTACAAGACCAGCTAATATAGCGAAAATCCCGGTTAGGAAACGAACTGCCCTACCCTTTGCGTCTATATTACAAGACTTGTCCATACAACATCAAAGTTAGGAACAACATATCAATGCATGTTTTCTTGATGCGAAGTATTTTGCCCCATGTAGATGATTTTAGAGATAAATGAGGTGTAAAATAATATTTACACCATTTACTTAATGCCGGATTGGTACTGGGAAGAGCATGGCAGCAAGCCTAGAATCAACTTTCGTGGCGATTTTAGTATTGCTTTCACCTTTATTACTTGCTACTCCTCTTTCTTTTGCCTGGAAGTGGTGGACTGGCATGGAACCAGAACACGAACATTATCGTGAAAAAGTCAGAGTGGTTCTTGATTCAGGGATACCGCTGAGTAGATATCGTCCTGAACTTGATGCTGAAGCAAGAAAAGTATATCTCGATCCCGATCGACAAGCGAGAATCGAATCAGATCTACTAAATCCACTTGGAGTAACACATTTTATGTTGTTTCCGGCATTAATAGCCTGGCCTATATTGTTTCCTTTTTCTATTGTAATCGGATTGTTGGCCTGGTTTCCATTAAAAATTTTTGAATGGATATTAATTGAAAAGAAAGTTCTTTTGAATATTGCCAATCTTGTAAAAAAAGTAAACAGATGGGAAATTATTGGTATCCCAAGGTCAGATGTTGGAATCAAGACTTCAGATAGAATTCTTTCATCGATACATCGTATGCCAATAACTGTCTTCTTAGGTTTATTTTCGTATTTATTAATCATGAATCTACACTGGCTTGCAGGTTTCAGTATACAGAACACAATACTTCTTTCATCATTACTTTACATTATTTTGGTTTCATTTATTTCGGTAATTAGAGCAGCAACTGCAAGTGCTCTTTCTTTCGCAGATCTTCCCAAGAGAAAGGTGGTTCCTATGGATAGTTTAGTGGAATCATGGATGGCTCCTTGGGTTGGGGTAGGCCTTGTATTCTTTCTTGTTCGCCAACTAACTTTTTCTTACAAAGCAATTCGAGCAGATACTCTTTTTGTAGATCCAATTATATTCTCTTTATCCATTTTGTTGGTATTGTATACTGCAACCATTATCGGCTTAATGATTGAAGTGACATTTTTCAGGAACAGAGCGAATGATGTCAAGACTAAATTCCAACTCCAAGTTATTGAAATCCATTCTCCAACACTATATTTATTCACTCAACACCTTGGAGACCTAAAAATATCTCCTTTAATGTCGTTATCTGAATGGGTGAATAAGAATGAGAATTTTGAATCAGCAGATTTCGATGATATCTAATTCTTCATATTCCAAAGACGAGTTATCTATTTCTATTGTTTCTTCCTCTAGATTGTTTGTTAAAAAGAAACCTGTTCTTCCTAAACTTGTGGTAATGTTGATTCTCCTGCCTAATTTTGACTTATGTTTGCCAGACTCAATAGAATTGTTCGATTTAAATTTTTTAATTTTCTTCTTTAATTTCCCTCTACTTTCAAGTCTGGCATGTATCTCCTGTCCTGGATAACAACCTTTCTTTAAATCAACAAATTTATCTAATCCCAGTTCAGATGGTAAAAGGTCATGTTTGTATTCATCAAAAGACATTATTCCATTTAACACTCTGAATCTATTCCAATCTTCAATGTTTATTCGGCAACTATCTGCGCCCATTTTTTCATCTACGAAATTCATAATTTCATCACTTTTCATAACTATGTCTAACTTTGAATTATCTCCATAATTTGTTTTTGTGAGATATTTATCTCCAACATTAATCCATTTATTGGGTTCTTCATTGAATTCTTCTTCTAAAAACATTCGATTTAAGTTATCTTTGGAAGCAAATATTGAAATTTTTGACAATATCCCATCGCCGTTCATTATTCGTACATCTTCATTCCAATGTACTCCTGAAACTATTAATTTCCGCGTATTTTCCGCGGCTTCTTCATTGCCCAGTAAAAGTATCTGTTCTTCTATGCGTAAAATCTGTAGAGAATCTGTAATTCTCCCATTTGCGTTACAGACAAGAGTATCTATGCTTTCTAAGTTTGAAATCGTTTTAATATTTGAAGTAATTAATCTATTGATGTGATCTACAGAATCTTCACCTTCGGCAACAGTAAGGCTGCAATTATGGATATAATATTCATATTTTACCATATTATCAACCGAAAGATTGACCACAACCACATTCCCTGGAAGCGTTAGGATTAGTGATGTTAAACCCTCCACCCATTAATGTATCCTTGAAGTCTAGCTGTATACCATTAAGCAACGAACTATCTCCATTGTGGATAAAAACCTGTACTCCTTCAAAGTTTTGTATTTGGAAATTTTTTGAGTCTGGCTTCTCTATAATTTTCATATCATAAAGGTAACCCGAACATCCACCAGATTGAGCACTGATGACCAGACAGTGAGTATCTTCATCACCTTCCATGGTCTTTTTCATTTGATTTAGGGCAGCATCGGTTACAGTTATTTTTACGTCAACAACTTCAGTTTGACTGATAACGGGTAGTGAGAAGCCCCCTCCGCCCAGAATGCCCATGATACGTTGAAAGCGACGGGCTATATGAATAATCGTGTAGTAACGCATTACAACCTAAGATAACATAAGACAAGTGTACATCCGGATGTCATGGATGGTCTTACTGATGTGCCCGCAAAATGGATAACCCCAGAGGGTGCAAGGAAAGGTCTGGATACTATCTGTGTAGAAAAAGCGCTATCAATTCTAGTATCTAACGGGAATGATATTGTTTTCTCCTTAGGTGTGACAATGAGAACTCCTGGTAATGATGTTCACTTAGTTACAGGACTTTTATTTTCCGAGGGTATAATTAACGAATACAATCAAATTATTGACTTCATAATACTAAATGATGAAATTACTGTTGTCTTGGAAGGATTAGATGATAAAATAATATCTGATTACAACAGAAAGAATACTTCGACTGCTTCATGTGGAATTTGTGGAAAAGAATCCATTTCAAATTTACTTCATATTCATGGACCAAAAATTTCCATGGATTTTACAGTTAAAGCATCAATTATTAATTCAAGTACGAAAAATCTTCGTGATAACCAAAGACTATTTCACGATACTGGAGGTACACATGCATGTGGTTTATTTGATAAAAAGGGTAATTTGTTATTTATCGCTGAAGACATAGGAAGGCATAATGCAATGGATAAGCTAGTGGGAGAAGTTTTATCAAAATCACCAAGTTTATTTCTCGAAAACTTTATCGTTTTCTCAGGACGTCTTTCATTTGAATTGGTGCATAAATCTAGAAGAGCCGGAATTTCAACACTAGTTTCAATTGGTGCACCAAGTAGTCTAGCAATTGATATCGCTATAGAACATGGACTCACAATAGTGGGTTTTGCAAAGAATAACAACATGACAGTTTATACAGGCCGTACCCGTATCAAAAATAGTTGAACACATTGAGGTGACTGGATGGAAGAAAAAATAAATCCACTAACACCTCTGGAATTAAAGTCTCCAAGTATGGGGAAACCAAAGAATTCAGCAGCCGGAATACCCGCTGTAGTCTCCACATTGAAATTTGGTTTGAAAAATATGGGATTTAAAAACTCAATTTCTAAATTATCTAAAGTTAACGACTTCAACGGCTTCGATTGTCCAGGTTGTGCTTGGCCTGACCCAGATTCTCACAGGTCTTTTGCTGAATTTTGCGAAAATGGGGCGAAGGCAGTTTCAGATGAGGGGACGAAAAAAAGAGCGGATAGAGATTTTTGGTCCAAATGGTCTGTAAGCGAACTTTCGAATAAGTCAGATTACTGGCTCAATTCGCAAGGTAGATTAACAGAGCCGATGATACTATATCCTGACTCAAATTATTATCGACCAGTATCATGGGATGACGCATTTGACATCATAGCGGATAATCTTGTCCAATTAGATAATCCTGATCAAGCTATTTTCTACACTTCAGGTCGAACTAGTAATGAAGCCGCTTTCATGTGGCAGCTGTTGGCCAGGAGATTTGGTACTAATAACCTCCCAGACTGTTCTAATATGTGTCACGAATCCTCAGGAGTCGCTCTAACTGAATCCATAGGCATTGGAAAAGGGACAGTGACATTAGAAGATTTTAATTCCGCAGATTTGATAATTGTTGTAGGTCAAAATCCAGGCACAAATCATCCTAGAATGTTGTCAGCACTAAGAGATGCGAAGAAAAAAGGTGCATCAATAATTAGTATTAATCCCTTGACAGAGACGGGGATGAAAAATTTCAAACATCCACAAAATCCAATTGAAATGTTAGGTTTCGGGTCGACAATTGCCGACAGGCATCTTAAACTTCGAATTAATTCAGATCAAGCTCTATTCCGTGCCTTTTCTAAATCCGTTATTGAATCAGGTAACATCGATGAGGAATTTATCTCAAATTATACCGATGGTTACGATGAATATAAAAAAACTGTTTTAGAATCTGACATTGATGAAATTTCTAGAGTAACTGGCATTCCGCGAAAAGAAATTCTTGAAGTTGGAGAAAAGGTGTCTAAATCAAAGTCCACGATAGTATGTTGGGCAATGGGGATAACTCAACATAAAAATTCAGTATCTACTATACAAGAAATTGTTAACTTTTTGTTATTGGGTGGTAATATTGGTAGAAAGGGGGCGGGAGTTTGTCCAGTTAGAGGACATTCGAATGTTCAAGGAGATCGAACTGTTGGAATTAATCACAAGCCATCATTGTCGTTCATAGATAGTTTACAAAAGTCTACTGGTATAAAGAGTCCAGAAAAACATGGATTTGATTCGGTAGAGGCTGTTAAAGCAATGGAGAATGGTGTTGGTAAGGTATTTCTTGCGATGGGTGGGAACTTCCTATCGGCGATGTCTGATACAAATAGAACTTCTAAAGCACTTTCAAATTGCCTTTTGACTGCGCATGTATCAACGAAACCTAATAGATCTCATTTGATTACAGGAAAGGTAGGTTTGATTCTTCCTTGTCTGGGACGGACTGAAGAAGATAATTCCGCCTCAGTTGGTATGCAGTTTGTAACAGTAGAAAATTCTATGGGAATTGTACATTCATCCACTGGTACATTCAAGCCAGCAAGTGATAAATTAATTTCTGAGCCTGCAATAATATCTGGTATTGGAGGTGCTCTTGAATCGAGATTAGAACGAAGCGGTGTTCCTTGGAGAAATCTATCAGAAAACTATAATTTAGTTAGAGAGTTGATCGAAAAGACGATTCCAGGATTTGAAGGCTATAATACCAGAATAAAATCTAAATCTGGTTTTTATCTTCCGAATCCACCTCGGGACTCTCGGACTTTTAACACGAAGAACGGCCTAGCCAACTTCATTTCAAATGATATTACATATGCAAATTCGTACGATGATTTTATGATGATGACCATCAGATCACACGATCAGTATAACACCACAATTTATGGTTTAGATGATAGATATAGGGGAATAAAAAATGGTCGCCGGGTGGTAATGATGAATCATAGAGATATGTCAAATCTTGATTTAGAAAAAGGAAACTCGGTCGATTTAAGTTCTGAGATGGAATCAGGTTTGGTCGTTTCACGTAATTGGTTCGTTGTTCCTTATGATATCCCCGAAGGAAATATTGCGACATATTTTCCAGAATCCAATATGTTGATTCCATTAGACAGTGTTGCAGACAGGAGTAATACTCCAACCAGCAAATCTGTTCCTGTGAAAATTAGTAAATCTAAATCACACTAGTTTTTTTTGTTCCTTTATTAACAACTTACACCTGCTAATTTGTGTTTGGCACAATCTTTTTTCTTCCTTCCCCAGTCCTCTCTGTTTTGCTTGTTCAAAACATTTCACAGCATCACCATATAATTCTAAAGATGCGTATGAAGAGCCCATGTTGTATAGTGTCCTGCCAGTCACTGAAGAGGGATCTAACATTATAGCGGAATGATACTGTTCTATACTTTCAGCGAAATTATTCAGTTGGTACAATGCATGGCCTTTCCCATTATGAGCTCTAACTCTAAGTTCTATTTCATTTTCTGGTGAATCTTGCAATGCCTTATCGAAACAGTTTAGAGATTCATATGGATTATTTTCACTCATTAAAACTAAGCCTTTGTTATACCATTCTATTGACTCATTAACGTCTCTTGACTTATTTTCATCTTCCGCAACTATCTTTTCTTTAACATCTTGAGCCGCAGAAACTAAATTCTCAAGCTCCTGTTGTTGGTCTATGATTTTAGCATCGTTTTCTATTTCTATTAACTCTTCCACCCTTTGAAGACATTGATTCGCTCTTTCTATGTAACCAGCCTTTGACAATGCATCAGCCAATCCCTTCCATGAGTCTATATCGGAGTTATTTTTTTTCAGTAATTCTTTCCATTCATTAACCGCCGATGCATGGTCTCCTTTTTCGGACATTTTATTCGCCCTTGATGCCCTTGCGGTTTTACTATTCACAAAATCGGCTTCATCTGTCATCTCAGAAACAACATTTTCTTCATTATCGAGTATAGGCTTAGCTTTCAAAGAAGTAATTTTTTCGGTATTTTCATCTGAATATCTATGTGAATAGTCGTACAGGTTAATATCTCTATCATCAAGTAATTTGGATATCCGCGATAATTCATTATTATCACCCAAGGCATCTATAGCCATTTTCGCAAAGTTGACCGCTCTCTCTGGATCTATTCTTTCGAGTAAAAATGATAAATTTGCATTTGTTAAACCACAATCTGGATTAATTCTGTGTGCTTGTTCAAAAGCCCTTACTGATTCTTTAGTTTGACCTAATCGGGCCATCATTATACCCAGTCCATACCATGCATCAGTGCAATTGTTATCTAGTTCAGTAATTTTTGAATATATTTCTGCTGATTCTAGATATTTGCCATCGTCCGCGAAATTATGCCCTTTTTCTAACATTTCACCTATGTCGAATTGGAACATGGTTCGCGCAACTACTTCTTTGAGTTAAGTATTGGCAGTATATGTATAATTTTAGGCTAGTATTCAAGTCATATAGTCCGTGCGACGCATATGGTGCGCCAATTGAGAGTGATGGGAATATGTGGCACATATACGTTAGAATCCGCCAATGGAAGAATGCTTGAGATAATTTCAGAAAAACTTGAGAGCAATGGGATTGATTGGGTAGTATGGGATAATGAGGAACACCCCCTGCCATTTGTTGGTGAGAAAGGATGTTGGGATCACCCGAATGTGAAGAAGTACAAGGAATTGGCTAGTTCGGTTGACGCCTTCGTACTCTCCAGTCCCGAATACCATGGTACGATGAGCGGTGTTATGAAAAACTCATTAGATTGGTTGTCTTTTGATCAAACGTCTGGCAAAATTTTCGCTTTTATTAGTACATTAGGAGGTCAGTCGAACACCACTACTCTCAATCATATGAGGACCGTAGCAAGATGGATACATGGCTTTTCGATACCCGAACAATTAGTAATAGCCAAAGTAAAGTCGGCTTTCGATGAAGATGGTAATCTGATTGATGAAGATATCAAGAGACGTGTAGACAAATTTACAGATAGTTTAATCGAACATACCGAGAAAATTAGAGGGTAGTAAATAAAATCAATTCATTAATCTAACTTTTACTTTTTTATCGCCGGCAATGATGAATGATGTAGGTTGATACGGAGAGAGTTGTCGGTTCCAACTATGTAACCAAATGAGAATTCAACTTTAATCTCATTACCATCTTGATTCATAAAATAATAGTTTCCCATTGCAAGAGCATAGTTATCATAAAATATGTAATCTTTATTTTCAAAGCGAACATTGGTCCAACCTTTGATAGCGAACCCCTCATCTTCAGGAAAGTCAATATTTCCCCCAATGAAATATGATACAGCGCCTTCGAAAGTTGTACGAAATTGTTGATTAACAGCTAATGTGGGCTTGAATAAAACAGTTGATGTCTCGTGTGCATATAGAGATTCAACGTGCTGCCTCGCTAACTTTTCATAGCCTATTCCGGAACTGTAGGCCTGTGCAATCTTTACAATGCCTTCTCCCCACAATTGTTGGGCTTTCTCGACCTCTGTTAACGTCAACACTTAGTCACCATCCTAAATTAATCCAAGTTCACTGAATTGTCTCCAAACAATAGCAATACAGATTATACTGATTAAAATTCCAATAGGTCCTTTCTTGAGTGCTGCTGATGGCTTCATGAATAAACCAAGAGAACAAGTTTAATGAAAGTTTTTAAATTCTTTTATTGTTCATGTGAAAAGATAAGCAATGTTTAGAATTAGTATCAATACTGTTAGGTAAACACTAATTTTGTGAAGAATGTTGAACAGTTTGTCATTACCTTCATCTGTCGCTCTGTTGGTTGCGGGAATAATTAAGTAACAAATTAAGGCAAAAAGTGTGGTCGCAATGGCAATTGAAAATTGGATAATAGAGGTTTCTCCATCGAAATATAATGAAATAATTGTAAGGCCACCAAGGATGCTCAAAAAAATGAAGAATTTTGGCCATAATGCTCTTATTACAATACCAAATTCTTTTAGATCTAGTTTCTTAAATAATGTGGGGGCAATTATACTAGTTTGAAGTAATACAATACCGACAATCATACCTGGGAAGTAATAGTGCATGAAACTCCCAACAGCAATCTACGTAAAAAATTATAATTTCTAATCGGTGTAATTTTTATTAATTTCCCTTCCGATAATTAATCGCTGAATTTGACTTGTACCACCAAAGATTTGATAAATTTTCGCACCTCTCATCCTTCTCGCTGCTGGAAATTCCTCAGAATAACCGTAGCCTCCGAAAATCTGAACTGAATCTGTCGTAACTTCCATTCCGATATCAGCTGCATATCTCTTGGCATGTGCAGATTCAAGTGTAGCGCTTTCACCTTTGTCCAATATACTAGCAGCCTTGTACGCTAGTAGACGTGCAGCTTCTATCTTGGTACTCATATCAGCCAGCATAAATGAAATTGACTGGTGATGGAATATTGGCTTGCCAAAGGTTTTTCTTTCATTAGCATATTTCCACGCTTCTTCCATTGCTCCGCGTGCATTTCCTAAAGCATGGGAGGCTAGCATAGGCCTTGAACGATCAAACGCGACCATAGCCTGAAGCCAACCATTTCCTTCCTTTCCAACAAGATTCTCTTTAGGAACAACTACGTTATGGAACCGAACTCCTCTAGTATCAGATGATCGCTGTCCCATTTTTTCTTCTTTCTTTCCTACCTCTAAGCCAATAGAGTTTGCTTCTATAATAAATCCACTCAATGATTTGTAGGAGTCATCCTCTCTCGTTCGAGCCAGAACATAGAACCAATCAGCATGTCCTGCTCCTCCAATCCACATTTTTGAACCATTTATGACATAATTATCTCCATCAAGTACTGCGGTTGTTGTAATTGCTTTTACATCTGAACCTGCGCCGGGTTCGGTTACACAATAAGCTGAGATTTCGCCATTGCATACACGGCCTAGATACTCTTTTTTTTGCTCTTCACTACCATCATAAATCAGCGGGTGACAAGCCAGCATAGTAACTCCAGTTATAGTAGCAAATCCCGGATCTCCTCTCCCTAATTCTTCGTTGATCATTACTTCATCCAGAAAACTGAGGCCCATACCTCCATATTCTTGTGGTATTGTGCAATTGAGCAATCCTAATTCACGTGCTTTGTGTATTGTAGCCTCCGGAAAGATTCCCCCTCTGTCCCATTCTTCGGCATTCGGGATTAACTCCTCATCAGCAAATTGCTTCGCAAGTTCAACCAACATATCTTGCTCTTCCGACATATCAAAATTAATCATGATAATCGGTTTAGGTGTTCAGCATATAACATATACTAACCAAGTAATTCCAAATATAGATTTAGTTTCCTATAAGTTTGTAATCATCCGAAAGGGGTGTTGCGCCCGTTTCCATCAAAATGATTTGGCCATCTTTAAATCGCATGAAGGACATAACCGCCTCTGAATCTGATCCATTAGCAAAGTGAACAATTGAGTGAGCGACTCCAACTTCTGCATTTTCATATAAAATTCTGTTGTTTTCGGATTTTGGAGTATTCCCACCAGTAACAAATCCAAGAATATCAGATTTACTCATTGTGATTCCACCGACGTGTGGATTGAACACACAATCATCATGAATTAATTTCTCAAGTGTTTTGACATCTTTATTTTCCCAGGCTTCATTGTATGCTTCTATAACAGACATGGATCATCCAATCAATATTTATTATTAATTCAATCGGATTATTCCTCTTCAGTTTCTTTTTCGTCTTTACTACCCCTGTCGGTAAATAAAAGCACCGAAACCAAAAAAATTGAGAAATAGATTACAAATTTTGTGGTTGGAGATAGACTTACAGATTTCGTAGTAGCAGATGACTGTTCGTCATCATCATCGTCATCATCTAGATCATCATCGTCATCGTCATCATCATCGTCATCGTCGTCTAGATCATCATCATCCTCATCATCATCGTCATCATCATCGTCATCGTCGTCTAGATCATCATCATCATCATCATCATCGTCATCATCATCGTCTAGATCATCATCATCGTCATCTTCATCGTCGTCTTCATCATCTATCGAATTTGAATTATCAGAATTGGAATCAGATATTGGGAGAGGATTATTGTCATCAGATCCATTGTCTACAGTACCGTCATTTGATAAATCACTGTTGTTGGAATTCGGAGGATTTGATGCATTATCATCAGACCCGTTGTTCACTGTACCATTATTTGAAGAGTCACTGTTATTTGATTGTGGAGGATCTGTGGGGTTATTGACAGAATCATTGTTTGAGGGGTTCTGATTATTGTTGTCAGATGTATCTCCATTCCCGTCATTTGATTGATCATTGTCCTCTTGATCATCATTATTATCATCATTATCATCATCATTATCGTCTGAATCATCATCATTATCGTCTGAATCATCATCATTATCGTCTGAATCATCATCATTATCGTCTGAATCGTCGTCATCTTCATCTTCTAGATCATCATCATCATCATCATCATCATCATCATCATCATCATCGTCATCTTCTAGATCATCATCATCATCGTCATCATCGTCATCTTCTAGATCATCATCATCATCATCATCATCATCATCATCATCATTGTCTCTAAAGTCTGTTAAATATTCATTTTCATCTGCGATCATAACGTCATCGGAATAATCTGAAATTACTGATAAAGATGATAAAACCAAAACAATGGAAACCAATAGAGAAATAATAAAATTAATATGAAGATATTTTCGCAAGAACTTTTCATAGTTGCTATTTTGATATAGCCCACTAATCGTCTTCATGAAATCCGCTAAGTGGATTTGTATTTGAGATATACCCAAAACGCTCTACTGTAATTATTAATGGTTCATAACAATCATCTTCTTGAATTTTGCGTTGATCAAACCAGCTAAACCTTTAACCCAATCTGAATCATCATTCAAGCATTTAACCAGGGTAAAATTCTTACCACCATGTTCTATGTAATGCTCTCTAGCCTCGATGTCTAGTTCTTCCAATGTTTCCAAACCATCAACCAAGAATGCGGGTGATACAACAACGAGGTCGGAGTCTTCCTTGGCTATATCTTCGATAACTGATAGGGTTGATGGTTGAAGCCACTTTGCGGGACCGAGTCTGCTCTGGTATGATATTGAGTAAGAATCGTCTGTTAGTCCAAGTTTCTTAACAACAGCATTCACAGTCATGTTACAGTGGTGGGCATAACACATGGTATTTGCATCTTTTGAAATCACGCAACAACCGTTTACCTGTTGACAATGCTGGCCTGATTTGTCGGACCTTTTAACATGTGAAACAGGTAATCCATGAAATGAAAATAGCAGGTGGGACTTTTTGGTCAGGTGGGGTTTGATTGACTCTACTAATGGATCTATGAACGCTGGATCGTCTTCAAAATGTCCAAGTTCGGATATTGACGGCTGCCAATCCATATCATTCAATTGTCTAAATGCTTCCCTGATTGACGATTCTGTTGTAGCCTGGGCATGGTGGGGAAACAAAGGGGCTAGAAGTAGTTCGTCTACACCTTTTGACTTTAGATTTAGAAGTCCTTGTTTTATGCTAGGGTTGCCGTATCTCATTCCAACTTCACACTCTACATCATCCATTTCAGATTCAAGTTTGTTTGCCATTCTTTTTGTGTATACTCTGAGCGGGGAATCTCCTTCCATCCAAATACTGGCGTAACGGGGGGCGATTTTTCTTGGTCTTGTGTTAAGAATAATACCCTTAACCAACATGAATCTCAGTAAGAAAGGAATGTCAATGACATCTGGATCCATTAAAAACTCGTCGAGATATTTTCTGACCGAGGGCACAGTCGCTTCATCAGGGGTGCCAATGTTCATCAGAAGGACTCCCTTCTTCCCCATACAATCCGCTAGCCTTTTGAGTATTAATGGGTATGTTTACACCCATATACAAATTATTTGGAAAATCAATGTTTTTTTGTATTTTCGGTACTTTTTCGCATGACGCAGGGTGAACATTAATTTACCTAAGTGTGAGACTTATTTCCATGCGAATTGTAACGCACATTATGTTCTTGATTATTCTATCCGCTGTTGTTTCCGGGTGCTTTGCACTAGATTGTTTAGATTGGAACTGCTCAAATTAGAGGACTGTGAATTGTATGGTAAATGAAAATGACTGGTGGATTGTAAATGATCTCAATGAAAAACAAACAGAGATTTCTTCTTCCAAGAATACAATACTAGCAACTTCTCAGTCACTAGATTTTGGACAGGAGGATCAAGTAGAGAAAGATCGAATTCAATTTCAATTTGACCGACAGAAAGAAATTTTGACCGGTGGAGCATTATTCTTGATTGGTTTGTTTGGATCCTGGAATTACTGGGGTGATGGTGTTAGTGGATTAACATACATTTCGGATATAATAGTAAATATTTCATTTTTTTTGGAGTACAATTATCTAGATGGAAATCCGGGATATTATCGATATAGTCTTGCTGAACAAATTGGTTGGCTTACTTTAATAATATCACCTTTGTTGTTAACAATAAATGTAACAATTCTGATGTTTTATCATTTTGTAAAAAATATAGATATTGGAAGAACAACATCGTACATTCA
>Ga0163111_10001376_pt1 | contig 15009 bp, 15 predicted proteins | sample CRUFie1St18metaG_FD_109645 | JGI IMG/M metagenome (GOLD analysis project Ga0163111, IMG submission 109645) | Marine microbial communities from the Costa Rica Dome - CRUD Field 142mm St18 metaG | ecosystem: Environmental > Aquatic > Marine > Oceanic > Photic zone | place: Costa Rica: the Eastern...
GGCAAGCTATCTACATCACACTGCTACAACCGAATACCTTTGCTGTGTTCCCACCCTGGAGGATTAATCAGGAGCTAGTTGTGTAGGACTTGCCATTTCAAATATACAATTAAATAAAATTAGTGTGCAATAATTTTTGAGTATGTTTAAAAATATAGCTTAAATTTGGAGTAGCAATGAAAACAATAAAAGATACCATATTCAGCTTATTTGGAATTATTTTTTTACTAATTACTTCATGTGATGATCCCAATAAAAAAAATGATCTGTTATTAGATCACAATCTAAAGAGTAATAAGATAAAGAAAAATGACACCCTAAAGATTAGTACCAATTTTAACACTAAAGGTCTTACGTTTGAAATTAAAACAAATGAAAAAATTGAAAAAATCTACCCTATTAACGTTGATATTGAAGAGTCTACTGAGTATCATTTTACATTTAACAACCTGACTCTAGGTAAAAAAGAACTAATAGTTAAATCTGATTTTTCGGTTAAGAAATTAAAATTTACGCTTCTTAACGATAAAGCCCCTATAATTTATGGTTTTGAAATTTTAAATGAATTCAAAAGAGGTCAAAATTCATACACACAAGGATTTGAATTTTATAGGGATACGTTATATGAAAGTTTAGGAAGATATGGTAAATCTAAATTGGTCAAAGTAAACTTTAGGAATGGGAAAATATTTAATGAAATTAATATACCTTCTAATTATTTCGCTGAAGGAATCACATTACTTGAGGATAAAATATATCAATTAACCTGGAAAGAAAAAGTTGGATTTGTCTATGACGCTAATACTTTTAGCAAAATTGAAACGTTTAACTATAACAAAAGCATAGAAGGATGGGGATTATGTAATGATGGAACCAATTTGTACAAAAGCGACGGGACTGAGAAAATTTGGTCTTTAAATCCTGAAAAATTAGAAGAGGAAGCTTTTATTGAGGTGTACACTAACAAAAATAAAGTTGTAGGTCTAAATGAACTTGAGTGGGTTAATGGAAAAATTTATGCCAATAGATATTTATTCGAAGGTATAGCTATAATAGATCCAAAAAATGGAGCCATTGATGGAGTAATAAATTTATCATCTCTAAAATCAAGAGTAACAAAACATGAAAATTTAGATGTTATCAATGGTATAGCTTACAATGAAACAAGAAAATCAATTTTTGTAACCGGAAAAATGTGGGATAAAATTTTTGAAATTAGAATCAAATAAAAAAATGAGTAGTAATAATTTACTAAAAATTATTTTTCTATTTATCATCACTGTTTTTTGGAATAGTTGTGATAATAATATTGACTTTGAAATAAACGAAGAATCTCTTTCTTTTTCTAAAGACACAATATATTTAGACACTGTTTTTACAAATATCGGGTCTAGCACTTATAACTTAAAAGTCTATAACAACTCTGAAAATAATATTCTGATTCCAGAGATCAAATTAGCCAATGGAGAGGAGTCTTTTTTCAGACTAAACGTTGATGGAATCTATGAGCAGGAAAATAGCCAAGGTAGATTTTTTGAGAATATTGAACTATTAGCCAATGATAGTCTTTTCATATTTATTGAAACAACAATTAATATTGATGATTTGAATACTGAACAAAATTCTTACTTATATGAAGATAAAATTGAATTCAAGAACATGAATTCTACTCAGGAGGTGAGTCTAATTTCATTGGTCAAGGACGCAGTATTCATTTACCCAGGTAGATCCGAAGAAAATCAACAATATATTTATGAAACATTATCAATAGATTTTGACGGAGATGGAGTAAATGAACAGACAGATATAAGAGGTCGATACTTAAATAATGATGAGCTGATTTTTACAAATGAAAAACCATATGTAGTTTATGGGTATGCTGCAGTTGGTGACGGAAAAGAGCTTGTTATCGAAAAAGGGTCCCGTATTCATTTTCATGATAATTCTGGATTAATTATAACCAGTGGAGGTAGTATTAAAGCAATTGGAGAATTTAGCCAAAATCAAGAAGATTTAGAAAATGAAATAATCTTTGAAGGTGACAGATTAGAGCCATTTTTTGAAGATATTCCGGGTCAATGGGGGACCATATGGTTATTAGACGGAAGTATTGATAATGAATTCAATTTTTGCACAATCAAAAACTCATCTGTTGGGATTTATACAACTGGAGGGGACAATTACGAAAATTTCAAATTAAGCTTGAATTCAGTGAAGATCTTTAATAGTAGTAATTTTGGAGTTTTAGGAATATCATCTTCAATTTTTGCTGAAAATCTTGTGATTAATAATTCAGGTCAATCATCATTTGCAGGAACTTATGGAGGCATATATGAATTAAATCATTGCACGTTGTCTAATTTTTGGAATTCTGGAATTAGACAGTTTCCGTCGTCACTGTTTAATAATTTTTATATTGACTCAGACGAGAATGAATTTATCAATGATATTTTTGATTTAACTATCACTAACTCTGTAATTGACGGTAATCAAAATATTGAATTTTTGATAGAACAATTGAATAACTCAGAATTGGAGTACTTTATCTCGAATACCATGATAAAATTTAATGATATTAATGATTCCTTTTCAGACAATCCAATTTATAATTTTTCAAATAATCAGCTTTATCAAGATCTTTATCAAAATTTAGATTCAGGATTTATAGATCCTTATTACAATGACTTGAGAATAAATCAATTTTCTGAGTTAATCGGGCTAGGAAATCTTGACTATAGTATGATTTCACCATTGGATATTTTAAATAATAACCGAACAAACAATTCAGATCTGGGCGCTTATCAGCATATAATTATCGAAGACTAACCTGCAAACAGTGGTCTTGGACTCATAAATTCTGAAACCTCTTTCCCGATTTCCTTGAGCGAATTCACATCAGAATTATTGATTATAGCTCTGTCAATAAAATCAACCAATTTTACCATATCATTTTCAACTAGACCCCTAGTTGTTACAGCAGCAGTTCCAACCCTTATTCCAGATGTTACAAAAGGAGATTTATCATCAAATGGAACCATATTTTTATTTACAGTAATTTCTGCAATACCTAACACTGCTTCTGCATCTTTTCCAGTTATATTTTTATTGCGTAAGTCTATGAGCATCATGTGGTTGTCGGTTCCACCAGAAATTATATGGTAATCCCTTTTAACAAACTCACTAGCCATCACCTTTGCATTCTTCTTTACCTGTAAAATATAGTGAAGAAAGTCTTCTGAAAGAGCTTCTCCAAAAGCAATCGCCTTGGCAGCGATTACATGTTCTAAAGGTCCACCTTGATTGCCAGGAAAAATAGCAGAATCTAACAAAGATGACATTTTTCTGAGCGATCCGTTTTTTAATCTAATTCCGAATGGATTATCAAAATCCTCTCCCATAAGGATTAATCCACCTCTAGGACCGCGTAAGGTTTTGTGTGTAGTCGTGGTAATGATGTGGCAATGAGGTACAGGATCATTTAATATTCCTTTTGCAATTAGTCCTGAAGGATGAGAGATATCTGCTAATAATAAGGCTCCAACTGAGTCTGCAATATCTCTAAATCGTTTAAAATCGATGTCTCTTGAATAAGCAGAAGCACCCGCAATAATCATTTTTGGTAACTCTTTTTTTGCAATTTTTTCAATTTCATCATAATCTAGCATACCTGTTTTTTCATTAACTCCGTAGAAAACAGGGTCATAAAGCCTTCCAGAAAAATTGACACTTGATCCATGTGTTAGGTGTCCTCCATGAGATAAATCAAAACCTAAGATCTTATCACCAGGTTTAAGACATGCAAAAAAAACCGCAGAATTTGCTTGACTTCCTGAGTGTGGCTGAACATTCGCCCAACAAGCACCAAATAATTCCATTGCTCTTGAAATAGCTAAGGATTCTATTTCATCCACAACCTGACAACCACCGTAATACCTTTTACCAGGATAACCCTCAGCATACTTATTAGTTAATATAGATCCAGTAGCTGACATTACCTGATCACTTGTAAAATTTTCAGATGCAATTAATTCTATGCCGTCTATTTGACGTTTCTTTTCAGCATCAATTAAACTAAAAATCTCCTTATCTTTTTGCATATTTGTATTTATATTTAGTTAACAAAATTAAACATTTGGCAAAAAAAAATATTAGAATTAATCTTATTAATACATTACTTATCAATAACTAATTAACATAAAGGAATGAGAAAAGTTTATTCTACTAATTTTTATTTTTTAAGCTTTGAAAATTTATTCAGATGAAAAACACTGTCAACATCATCAACAAGAAGGCAAAATTTGAGTACGTACTAAACGACTCGTTTGTGTCTGGTGTTGTTTTAACAGGTTCGGAGATAAAATCTATAAGAGAAAATAAGGTTTCGATAAGGGAAAGCTTCTGTAAGTTTAATAATAATGAGCTTTTCATAATAAATATGAATATTGAAAAATACAAATTTGCAAATGAAGAAACATACAATCCAAAGAAACAAAGGAAATTATTACTCAATAGAAGAGAATTAGATAAACTTAAGAAATCTGTTGAACAAAAAGGTTCTTCTATAATTCCTTACAGACTTTTTATTAATGAAAAGGGTCTAGCTAAAATTGAAATATTTACCGCTGTAGGAAAAAAATTATATGATAAAAGAACTTCTCTCAAAGACAAGGACAACAAACGTGCAATGGACAGAATAAATAAAAAAGGAATCTAAGTTTTGTCTTTTAACATTGGTACAAACTTGAAATCACCAAAATCTTGAATAATATATTCTGAATCGTTTTTTTTGGTGTATAATACCATTTTTTGAATTTGGTCTCCGATAGGAAGAACGAGCCTACCTCCTATTTTTAGCTGAGTTAATAGATGGTTTGGGATTTCTGATGCACCAGCCGTAACAATAATTCCGTCATATGGTGATCCTTTTTCGTGTCCTTTATGTCCGTCTCCGTAAATCATTTTCTTTGGCCGATAATTAATTGAGGGTAAAAATGCAGCTGTTTTTCTATATAGCTCTTTAATTCTTTCTATTGTATATACCTTAGCTCCCATTTCACACAAAACAGCAGCTTGGTAACCACTTCCTGTTCCTATCTCCAGGATTTTATCACCAGGTTTAACCTGTAATAATTCAGATTGAAATGCAACGGTAAATGGTTGAGAAATTGTTTGACCTGAACTAATCGGAAAAGCTTTGTCTTGATATGCATGGTCAATGAACCCAGAATCCATAAAAAGATGCCTTGGAACATTTTTGATAGCATTTAGTACATTATTATCTTTTATACCCTTATCCGCTAAATCTAAAACAAGCTGATTTCTAAGACCTTTGTGTTTCAGGGTATCCACCATACAATAATTTAAATTTAAATTTAAAACATATTAGCTTCAAAATATTAAATTTGTAAAAAAAAATATGTTAAAAGTAGGTGTTGTTGGCTGCGGTCATTTAGGAAAAATTCATATTAAACTTTTGATTCAATCAAATCATTACAACCTAATAGGAGTTTTTGACACCAACCCTAGTATCTGTGAATCTGTTGCTAATGAATTTAATTGTCAATACTTTAAACATATTAAAGATATGTTAGATGAAATTGATGTAATTGATATTGTAACTCCAACGCCCCATCATTTCAAATACGCAAAAATGGCAATAGATAACGGGATTCAGGTATTTATTGAAAAACCTGTTTGTTCAAACACAACGGAATCCTCTAAACTATTAGAACTTTCTAAATCTAAAAATATAAAAATTCAGGTGGGCCACGTTGAAAGATTTAATCCAGCCTATACTACAGTTGAAAGTTATATTGATAACCCGATGTTCATTGAATCCCACAGGCTAGCTAAATTTAATCCAAGAGGTACCGATGTTTCTGTAGTTTTAGATCTAATGATTCATGATATTGATATCATATTAAATTGTGTGGGCTCTGATGTTAAGCAAATCTCATCAAGTGGTGTCTGTGTTATTAGTGATAGCCCTGACATAGCTAATGCCCGAATTGAATTTGAAAATGGCTGTGTAGCTAATCTTACCGCAAGTAGAGTTTCACTAAAGAACATGAGAAAAACAAGATTTTTTCAATCTGGAAAATACATTTCAATTGACTTTTTGAATCGTGAGTCAGAAATAGTTGAAATCGATGATAAAAGTTCAGGTATACCGTTAATGACTCTAGAAATAGACGACAATACCAAAAAAAATATTTATTTCAATAAGCCGCATATTTCTGAAAACAATGCAATTTTGGATGAATTAAACAGTTTTGCAAAATCAATAAATAATAATACAAAACCTAAAGTAAATATTTCAGATGGTCACAATGCGCTTGATGTCGCACTAAAAATAATAGAAAAATTTAAATAAAATGAAAAATATCTCTGTCGTCGGTTCAGGAACAATGGGCAATGGTATAGCCCAAACATTTGCACTTTACAATCATAATGTTATACTTTTTGATATAAATGATGAAAATCTTGAAAAGGCAAATGCTACGATTTCTAGAAATCTTTCCAGAATGCTAAAAAAAGATATTATAACTGAATCTCAAATGAACGCAACTATTAAAAATATCAATTCAACAAATGAATTTAATGATATCATAAATTCTGATTTAGTTATAGAGGCTGTGAGTGAGAATGTTGATTTGAAATTATCTATTTTTAAAAAATTGGATGAAAAGTGTGCTAAAAAAACTATTCTTGCCTCTAATACTTCGTCTATTTCAATAACAAAACTAGCAGAATCTACCACGAGAAAAGAAAAGGTGATTGGAATGCATTTTATGAATCCAGTGCCTGTAATGAAATTGGTTGAGATAATAAATTCTAAACATACAAGTGATGAAACCACAAAGGAAATAGTTAATTTATCAGAAAAGCTAAATAAAACCCCATTAACTGTAAATGATTACCCTGGATTTATTTCAAATAGAATTTTAATGCCAATGATCAATGAAGCAATTGAGTCCCTAGATCAAGGGGTAGCAACCGTTAAAAATATAGATGGGATAATGAAATTAGGTATGGGACATCCTATGGGTCCTTTACAACTAGCAGATCTGATTGGATTAGATGTATGTAAATCAATACTTGATGTAATGTTTGAAGGTTTAAACAATAGTAAATATAAACCAAATAGACTGCTTGAAGAATTGGTAAGTAACGGCAAGCTAGGGGTTAAAACTGGAGAGGGTTTTTACGATTACTCGGAATCAAAAAAGGCTGAATTTGTTTCTAAAAGATTCTCTTAATGATTGATTCTAATATAAATAAGATTCTTTCAAAAATTCCAAATACAGTTGAGCTAATTGCTGTCTCAAAAACTAAATCAAATGATGAAATATTGGAAGCCTTCAACTCAGGACAAATATCTTTTGGTGAAAACAAAATTCAAGAGATGGTAAAAAAACAAGAATCTTTACCTAAGAATATTAAATGGCACATGATTGGACATGTTCAAAGCAATAAAATTAAATACATGTCTTCCTTTGTAAACTTAATTCATGGTATTGATTCTTTAAAAGCATTGAAAATTGTCAATAAAGAAGGGGTTAAACATCAGAGGACAATTAATTGTTTACTTCAATTAAAGATTTCCAAAGAGGAATCAAAATTTGGGCTGAGTGAAAACAAATTAAAAGAGATTATTTATTCAGAAGATTATAAATCTATGAAAAATGTAAATATAAAAGGAATTATGGCAATGGCTAGTTTCACATCAGATTCAGATATACTTAGAGAAGAATTTATGTATGCCAAACATGTTTTTGATGAAATAAAAAAATCTGATAAAAAAATTGATATTTTATCTATGGGCATGAGTAATGACTTTCAGTTAGCAATTGAATGTGGAAGCAATATGATAAGAGTGGGAAGTTTAATTTTTGGAGCAAGAAATTATTAATACTATTTATACAATTGTAGACATAGAAACCACAGGCGGAAAATTCAACGAAGAAAAAATAACCGAAATTGCCATTTTTAAAATTCAAAATGATGGAAAAGTAACTAAATTTCATAAACTCATAAATCCTAAAAAGAAAATTCAGCCGTTTGTAGAAAAGTTAACAGGAATTAATAATCAAATGCTGAAAAATGAGCCTACCTTTATTGAAATAGCAAATGAAATTAATGAATTTACTAATGATTCCATTTTTGTAGCACACAATGTAAATTTTGATTTCAGAGTTTTAAGTAAAGAGTTTTCAAGAATTGGTTTAAATTTCAAAAGAAAGCTACTGTGTACCATTGAAGTTTCAAAAAAGGTATTTCCAAATGAAAATTCCTACAGCTTAGGAAAATTGGTAAAAAGTCTAGGGATTGGAATAAGTAATAGACATAGAGCAGACGGAGATGCTGAAGCTACATTACACTTATTTAACAAATTAAGATCAAATTTAAATATAGAGGAACTAAATAAATTTATTAGGAAAATATAATGAGTAAGGTTTTGATAACTTTAGTAGGCCCAACAGCGGTTGGTAAAACAGCTCTTGCAATTAAACTGGCTAAGTATTACGGTTCGGAGATAGTTTCCGCCGATTCTAGGCAGTTTTATAAAGAATTAAACATAGGTACAGCAAAACCATCGATCCATGAGCTATCCTTGGTAAAACATCATTTAATTGGTAACATTTCGGTTTCTGAAGAATATAATATTTCAGATTTTGAAAAAGATGCAACAAATTCAATTAACAAAGCTTTTAAAAAAAATAATCATGTTATTCTTGTTGGAGGGTCTGGTCTCTATATTAACACTGTTTTGTATGGATTAGATAAAATACCTAAAGTTGATATCAGCGTGAGAAAAAAACTTAATAAAGAGTTTGATAATAATGGAATTGAAAAACTTGTAAAGAAACTAAAAAAGTTAGATCCAAAAATTGTGAAAAGTATTGATTTAAATAATCATAGGAGAATAATCAGGGCTCTCGAAGTTTGTATTTCAACGAATAAACCATACTCGTCTTTTTTAAAAACATCAATAAAAAAACCTAAATATAATAGTATAATTATCGGATTAAACTTAAATAGGGAAAACCTACATTCAAGAATAAATAAAAGAGTTGATCAAATGATTGATAACGGGCTTGTAAATGAGGTAAAATCGTTAAAGATTTATGAATTTTATAACTCCCTAAATACAATAGGATACACAGAAATTTTCAATTACTTAAATGAAAAAAGTACTCTTGAAAATGCAATTGAAAAGATAAAAACTAATTCAAGAAGATATGCAAAAAGGCAAATAACTTGGTTTAAGTCTAATCAAAATATTAAATGGTTTACCGACGAGTATAATTTTAATGAAATCATAGATGTCATTGATAAATTCTCTACTCAACAATTAGTCTAAAACCTTCGCCATGTATGTTATTGATACTAACATTGGAATCCTTTTGAAGTTGTTTCCTTAATTTAGCAATGTATACATCCATGCTTCGTGACGTAAAATAATTATCGTCATGCCATATCCTAGTAAGTGCCAATTCCCTTGGCATCAAATCATTTATATGAATCAGTAATAGTTTTAATAACATATTTTCCTTTGGTGAAAGCTTTACGGGTAATTCATCTTTGAATTTTAAATGTCGCAGTTTTGAATTAAAGTGAAAAGAGCTAAAGTTAAATTCAGTTTCTTCAGAATCAATTATGGATGAAAGCTTATTTCTTTTTAAAATTGCTTTTATCTTAAAAAGTAAAACATCACTATCAAAGGGTTTTTTAAGATAGTCATCAGCACCTACCTTATATCCTTTAAGGACGTCTTCTTTCATTGATTTTGCCGTCAAAAATATTATTGGGATGTCGGGAGATAAATTCTTTATTTCGGTCGCTAGTGTAAAACCATCTTTGTAAGGCATCATAACATCAAGAATACAAAGATTAAATTCAAATTTTTTAAATTTTTCAAAACCTTCCATACCGTTTTTAGCTAAAATAACGTCGTATTCATTCATTTTTAAAAAATCCCTTAATATGATACCAAAATTTGGATCATCTTCAACTAATAAAATTCTTTTTTTGTTATTCATGATTATTTATTTATTAAATGTATTGAAATGTAAGGTAAATACACTACCCTGATTAATTTCACTTTCGACTGAAATATTAGCATTATGAAAATCGATAATTTTTTTAACATACGCTAATCCCAAACCATGTCCTTTAACATCGTGTAAATTTCCAGTTTGTTTTCTGTAAAACTTATCAAATATCTTGGATTGAACAGATTTACTCATCCCAATACCATTGTCTTTAATTTCTACCAATATTTTATTATTTATGTTTTTTGTTTTTATGGAAATTTTAGGGTTATCATCATTATATTTTATGGCATTGTCAAAAATATTCACTAGCACATTTATTAAGTGGGTCTCATTTCCTATAATGTTAAAACTTTTAGCATTCTTTTCGGAGATAATTTTACCATTCTTATTTTCAACAATTAAACTAACATGTGAAATAGCTAAATCAATGATTTCGTTAATGTTCTGCTTGGATTTTTCTATATTCAACTCATTTCTTTCCAAATGACTTATCATTAGAACATTTTCAACCTGATCATGCATCCTGTTATTTTCATCATAAATCATTTTTAAGTATTTATTTACCTTTTTCTTATCAATTATAGTTTTTGGGTTTTTTATTGCAGATAATGCCAAGTTTATGGTTGCAATTGGGGTTTTAAACTCATGAGTCATATTATTGATAAAGTCTGTTTTAATCTGTGATATTTGTCTCTGCCTTAACAGAAGTAGTATTGTTGTAATGTAAGCAATCACAATTATAGATGTAAATATAACAGATGTAATAATAACGGAAATTAGGGAGGATAATAAAAACGGGGTTCTTTCAGGAAAAATAACCTTTAGTGAATAATCAGTCATTTCGTTCTCGTCCTTAAAAATTAGTGATGAAAAGATGGGATTGGAAATGTCAAATTTTTCTGATGATATATTAGTAATACTGTCTTTATTGTATATAGCATATTCAAAATCTAAATCAATATTCATCTTTTTAAGATTACCTTGCAGTAAGTTTTCAAACCTTTTTACATCCCCTATTCTTTCCTCAATATTTTTTCTTTTAGCTAAGTCATTGTACGCAGACTCAAATAAAACCTCTTTACTCTTCGAAATTTTACCAACTTTCATTAAAAATTCTTGTGGATTTATATCGTCTTCAATTTGTTGATTGCTGAAAATTTTTTCTTCTCGCTGATTTGATAGCCTCTTGATTGAAATACTGTCCTTCTCATCCATTAACTCAATTAGATCATCAAGATAATCGCCCGACCTTGGAATGATAAGATTTTCTTCAATAACTCCGTTTCTGTATATAATTGTTTCTTTTTTTGAAGGATTTTCATCGATTATAATAAGATTATTTATGCTTGATGTGTCTACTAATGTTTCACTGTTAATTAAATCTTTAAATTTAGCCACATATTTTCTAAATTCCTTTCTCTCAACCATGGTTGCAGTTTCGTCAAGTACATAGTTAACATTAGAAGAAAACTGTTTATCATTTTCCTCATAATTTTTAAAGATGAAAAATGATTGAATAAAAATTATTCCTATCAATGATACACTCATTAAAATCAAAAGTATTATGAAAGCCTTCTTACCCATAATTCAAATTTATTATTTAATAAAACACTTGTTTTGATATTTAATAAAATATTAACAGTAATAAATTATAACAGATTTGAGTGAATCTTATTTATCTGGCTAATGAGTTGGTCTTTTGTAATATTATCAATACAATAGTCTGATTTTGAGCATTTTAACTCTTGTGAAAGTTGACTGTCTAGGATTTTATCAATTTTTTGTTTAGAATAATTTCTTCTCTTCATCAACCTTATATTAATAAGTTCCATTGGCGTTTTTACACATATTATTTTATCAAATAAAGATTCCGATCCATTTTCAAAAATTAGTGCAGCCTCATATACAACATAAGAGCCTTTTTGCTTCTTAAACCAAGTATCGAAATCCTTTTGTACTTCGGGATGAATTAAATTATTTAAAGAGGTCAGTAATTCATGGTCATTAAATATCTTATCTGAAATATATTCTTTATTTATTTCCTGATTTTCATAAGCAGATCGACCCAGCATATCAATAAGTGCACTTTTTACGGATGAATTACTGTTCATTATTTTTTTTGCAGACTCATCAGCTATAAATACAGGAATCCCCAATTTTTTAAAATATTTAGCTGCAGTTGTTTTTCCGCTACCAATAATTCCAGTTAATCCAACCTTTCTCATTCTAATATTATTAATTGTATTTGATTTGAGCTTAATCTGGCGTTTTTTATATAATCAGGTTTTTTTGTTAATTCTGGAATTAAATAGTTTTGACTATCATCAAAAACACAATCAATTCTGAAGTCTAAGGGAGAGGTCTTCTTATAATCTTCAATACTAATGAAGTATTTTATTAATATTTCTTTGGGATAATAATTAAATTCAGTTTCGTTATTTGATATAATATTAACAGGGACAGAAACTGTTTCTTCGGTATATTGGTCTACATCTAAATTAAAACTAACTGAACTCAAGTCTAAAGACAGATTATCAAAACCAGGTTTTAAGAGATTCAGTTCAATAGATATGTCGGAATCAACATTGTTTAGTTTAACCGTTTCTGTTTCTACTAAACTAATTTTTGTTACTACGTCTTTTGGTCCAAGTATGCTAACTGAATCGTTAGATAAAATTGGAGATTTAAAATTATCAAATCCCGAATCAAAATTTACAGAGACATTTGCTTTAATATATTTTTTTTGTGAGATATACTGATCAAAATACAGGAAAATTGAATCATCCGAAATTGTTAAAATTTCAACCGATGAATCAAAATTTAATCTTGTATCGTTTAAATTTTCTTTTTGATTCCACAGGTAAGCATTTTTAAATTCCTTTAATTTCTTAGTTGAAATTTTTAATTCTGGTGTCTTTAAATAATATTTAGCCAAACTAAATCCATATCCCCTTAGTTTTAGCATGACAGAATCGTGTGATTTATTGAAAATAACTTTATCTGAGGGTTGATCAGTCACAACTATTTTAAATAAAATATCCTTATCATAGCTGGAAGTTAATTTACCTACCAAAGATGTTGATATTGCTAATATCAAAAAGATCAGAAAAACATTGAACTTACCTTTATTTAAAAAAGACTTCATTTCTGTTATTTAAAAAACATTTTAGGAAAAATCTCCTCAATCTCTAGTTTATGATAAATATTTATTTTCACAAAAGATATCAAAAACCCATATCCATATCCAAAAAATTGAACCAGAGTTGTCACTATTGAGATGAAACCTACAAATAAATTATTATTGATCGAAGATAGAACAAATAACAAAGAAAAATAAATTATGTAAAGTAGTATTAAATAATTAATACCTAATATGAATAGAAAAATTGAAAAAATTAAACCAATTGAAAATATTGAGGGGAACCAGTAAATTATTTTTTTAGTTTCAGGGTAATAATTGTTTAATATGGATCTAGCGATACCAAACTTTTTAACCTGATTAAAAAAACTTGAAACAGAAATTCTTCTTTTATGATAAACCTTTAAGTCATTGTATAATTTAGTTTTGTAACCAAGTTTTTTTATACGAATGGATAAGTCTGGATCTTCACCAGGATGTATTTTGCCAAAGCCTTTTGTCTTTTCAAATACGGATTTGGAAATTCCCATATTAAAACTTCTTGGTTGAAAATTCTTATTATTACCCCCTCCTCTGATAAAACCGGTCGTTAAAAAAGAAGTCATTGAAAAGCTAACGGCTTTTTGAAATGAATTAAATGTGTGATGTGAACCATCAATACCACCAAAACAATCAGAATAGTCATTTGACAGATTATACAATAAAACTTCGGAATAATTTTTTGGAAGGATACAATCAGAATCCAAAATTATAAAATAGTTTCCCTTAGCGATACTCATCCCAAAATTTCTTGAATCACCAGGTCCTGAATTTTCCTTATAATGGTATGAAATGTTTAAACTTTTATATTTTGTTAAAATATTTTCACACCTGGTTGTTGAACCATCTTCTATTATTACAATTTCAAAATCTTTTGATCCATTCAATTTTAAAAATGAATTTAAAAGCTCGTCAATTTCATCTGGCCTATTATATACAGGAATTATAAATGATATATCTTTTAAAAACATGCTCAAAATTAAACAATAAATGTAAAAAAAGGGCTTAGTTGAATAACTAAACCCTTTTTTGTATTGGTTAGTTTAATCTATTTATTTAATTATTAATTTAGAAATAGATGATTTTCCATTTATTGTCACTTTTGTCAAATAAAATCCAACATCAACATTAGAAACATCAAGTAAATCATTTGTTATTGTTGAAGAAAGAACTTTTCTTCCATTAATATCAAATAGCTCTACAAATTTATCACCAGTTTCTGATGAGGAAATAGTCACAAAATTATTATCTACAGGATTTGGATAAATTCTTAAATCAACTAGTTCTTGATCACCAATTGATAATCCCGCACACGAAATATCAAAACTAACTGGTCCACCTTGAACAGATGTATCAGCAGCTAAATACACATTTATAGTTCCATCACTAGAAGTGTAAGTACCACTTTGTTCACCTGAAACTGGTCCATACAACATCTCACCAGATCCATTTGTAATGTAAATCCAGTCATAGTTGTTTTCTGTAGTACCAGATAATGTAACGGATATTTCATCAATATTACCATCACCATCTTGATCATTAGCAACTGATGTAAATAATAAATCTTCTGGATTAGGTTCGGTAAAATTAGTACCAAAGTTATATCCACCACTTGTTGCATTTGGATAATCGTATTGAGACAAGCTTTCCCCACATCCAGGTGCTGCAAGAAGCGTTGAAAATGATGTTAATACCCAATCACTAAACGAACCATCGGCACAAACACCTCTTATCCAAACATCATATGTGGTATATGAATTCATATTATCAAGA
>Ga0163111_10001377_pt1 | contig 15004 bp, 17 predicted proteins | sample CRUFie1St18metaG_FD_109645 | JGI IMG/M metagenome (GOLD analysis project Ga0163111, IMG submission 109645) | Marine microbial communities from the Costa Rica Dome - CRUD Field 142mm St18 metaG | ecosystem: Environmental > Aquatic > Marine > Oceanic > Photic zone | place: Costa Rica: the Eastern...
ACCGCAAGTCGACCATCATTCGATCCCGTCTCTAAAAAGTATTCAAAAAAATTCCCAAGCATTTGTAGAGCCACGTCCTTAAAGGCAAAAGTAGGTCCATGGAAAAGTTCCTACATCATTCATTGATAGTATCGTCAGTAAAAGTTTGTTGTTTACAGCATGTTGCCTCTCGCGCTTGAATGTTGACGTCACGTTGATACATTGTTATTTATGTGATATCTCAACTTACCAAAACTTTGTGCCCTCCCACACTAATCACAGGCGTCACTTCTTCGTGACGAAATGCAGCGCACGACCGTCTGACAATATCCGCCAATTTATCTGCAGGTACTTGATCATCTTTGACAAATTTCGAAATTACATTGATAGCGACGCCGGGAAAGTCAAGACCCCTCCAACTCTCAAGCTCTTCAGTGTCGACAGTAGGGAAAGTATCAGGGACAAAAAGACCGCGATCATGTGCCAGACCTGTCATAACTACTGTTCGGAAATCTAGGTTGCGCTGGCCGCCACGAGTGGATGAGTAGGTTACGGATGCCATGTTGATGGGTTTTGAGATGTTGATTCTGTGTGATCCTAATGCTGAAACGTGGTTTATTAATGATTGTCACTTTGCAGTTACAACGGCAACGAATTGCAAGTTCTCGTGAAAAATTTGATGATGATGGATTGCATTCTTATTATTTCAGTTCACGAAGCGGAGATTCTAAAAAATTCTACCAGTTCATTTGTGGACGACGATGAGTTTGATTTTGTGCGTGCATACGTGTTTTGTCGCACGTTTCCAACTTTAGGTCACGTAAAATCGGGATTCGATTCGAGGTAGTCAGCTATAATTTTTTAAATACTGTATTGCTATCAAACTAACTATATAATGATACAAGTAGTCAACTGAAATTTGTTATTAGACACTATCTTCTTCAAACATATCAAAATCATCATCTTCATCATCGTCCAACGATGAATCATCCTCGCTATTACGTAAATATTTATCCAGCGAGTCACTTATCATATCAGATACTTGATTCAATTGCCCATCTTCGAGAGCTTGTTGCATTTGTTGCGCAACAATCTCGTCTTCTCTTTCACTCCCCTCTAGACACTCAACAATAGCAAAATTGAGCTCTTCTGTGGAAGGTTCTTTGTCAAAAGTCGCAGCAACTTCGAAGTCAGCATTGGTGTCTGGGGACAAGTCGACAAAAATATGCCATGGTCTTGGATAGGCCCGAATTACCATGGCGCGTGTTATACCTTCGTTGACACCCACTTCGTGTGCATGCTTCATAGCACTCACCCAAAGAGCTTCGTCGTCAATATCTTTTTCTTCGTTATCGCCAACCGTAGCATCCTCTATGACTTCACCGTTGTCCTCTCTGACTTTATCGGCTTCTACAATGTCATTGGATATTTTTTGTTGTTTGCTGGATTCTTCTGCTTTGTTAGCTGCCATGTACTGTACAGCGAGTAATCTCAGATGGTAAGCAGTTTCAAAATTTAAATTCACTCCTTGAAATGGAACCATGTGATAATTCAATATTACAACTGGTTGCTGAATCGGCTGCGAACCTTCCTCTGATGGTGTCAGAAGATCTCGAATCGCTTGAATGCCTTCTTCGTCATCTGGTTCTGGGGCAACGATCACGACAAGCTTGTCTCTCTTTTCCACAGGGTCAAATCCTAATGTACTCAACGCAACGACCTCTGGAGCTGCCAATGCCATTGTCCGCCTATATTCAAGTAATTGTGATACCTTGGGGAAGACTATCTTTACTCTATTCCGTGTGCTTTTCAGGCCTTCCAAACCGGCAGCAATAGGAAGGATGGCAAGCTCGATGAATTGAACTAAAATTTCTGGATCGCTACTTAGCTCGGCGTCTCGGACATCGACAAGCATTCGTTGCTTCCCACCTAGCATTGCGGCAAGTATTGCAGCTCCTGCTCCATCAGCAGCATCAATTACTGAATTTGGAGCCGTCCCAAAAATGAGGGCATCATCATACGACTCGATTACCGTTTCCAGTGAAGTCTCCAATTTATTCTTCGACGGTACATCATCCTCTTGAATTTTTCGTCTTCCTTCAGATTCGTTGTTTTCGGGTTCCAAACTATCTGCATCAAGTCCAGCTTCGCGTAATAATTTGAGAAGCTGCCCAAAAGCTTTCGATACTTCTGATAGTTCAGCGCATGTGTTTTTCAATCTATGTATCTCTACTTCTTGTCTAGACACGATATCTTCAAGTCGTGTAATTCTTTTTGTATACTCTTTTTCCAGTTCCTCAAATTGATTATTCGAGGGATTTGGTCTCCCTTTTCCTTCGGATTCATTGCTGCCGATTTCTTTCTTATCATCAGGAGTTTCATACGTGCCATCTCCATCCTGTTTCATTCGAGATATTATGTTTGGTATGCACCTTGACCGCCGTTTTGTTACTACTTTTGGAGAAAATCCTAATCCTGTGTTACGGTTTAAGCAAATAATGATCGCCGCCATCACTATCCGAATTTTTATTCTGACCCCCCTAGGCGTTTTCTGTTCTTTTCCGCCGTTGCATGATCTATGACGATGACATATACGATCCTTTGTAGAACTACCCAGGTTTAATGGGTGATCAATACCCGAAAAGTATTTTAAAACCCCATGCAGCAAATGTGTCATTTGTTTTAATGGCATGTATGAATTTGATGAAACAAAAACATCTTCGTCGGAGTATGCGAGATCACTTTCCGATAATACCGTTTTCGTCATGTCTGCAAATGAATCACAGCAAAAGATATGGGTTTGACTCTGCCAAGGTCAATATGCCAGCCCGAATTTCGAATACTTCTTTCAATTATTTCTCTAATGTTTGACGGATTACTTTCCTTGAGCTTGCGAATGGGTCGAGATGGATGATCGCTTTTAGTCGAAGAAGAGGTGTCTTCGTTGCTTCTCTCCGTTTGCGAATCTTAAGAAGGGCGCGTGCGTCACATTTTCTTTTGTACGGCACCGAAATTTACTTGATTCGATTGATTCGACTCATTTACAAAATGCCTAAACTAGTAAAACATCATGTTTGAGAAAGAACAGTTGAGCCATATTCCTCTCTAGGCGCCTCTTCTTGGCCAAGTGCAGATCCATAATCAATAGGCATTGAAAGTTAAGCGATTTGGTCGCTCTCAGGCTTCAATTTTGTCTTGGGGCTTCATTTGAACAACAAGTTTATGACTTCTTCGCAACTCTGAATACACACACCACTAATGTATATTGAAATCAATGTTCATTACTATTTTACAATATATTAAATATCAATGGCTTCCAAATGTCGTATAGTACTTTGTATGATTTATTCGTAATCATACGAAACATAACGTGGGGCTGGAGGAGGAGGGTAATAGCATCTCGCATAATGAGGATGCGGAGGTACAGCTGTTCTATAGTATCTTGGTGGTACATGCGCTCGTCGAGAATGCAATGGCATTTTAATTGGCGGCCCGTAGTTGTAGCCCTCCAAGCGTCGAGGTACGGTGCGTCTCACCAATGGAGGACGATATTCTGGCCCCAAAGGCTTGTGCGCAATCACCACTTCCCGTGGTGGTGGCGAGTTTCGTGGCGATGATGGCTTGCTTTCGTCTTGTCGTTTCTCAGATGGAGTCGTAGAACCTGACTTCAATGAAAGCATTGCTGCTATAGCAGCTTCTTCTTCCGGTACTAACGCATCTTCGACCTTGTCTTCCGAAACATTTTTGACTACCACTGCTGGTTTTTCGACTGGTGGTGTTCGAGTAGGAGTTATCACAATTTTTGGCTCTTGCGGCGGCGATTGAGGAGGCGAAGATAAAGCTTTTGCCCTATTTAGCTGAGCATCCTCGAGCGATTTTTGAGAATCGAACGAAACGCAGTTGTAAATGGGCCCGGAAGGAGTTCTGTGAAGCTGTTGATGGGGTTGTCCTTTCCCCCTCATAATAGTCCAAGAGGAGGCTGGAGCTGTTGTTGGAAGTGTAGAAATGTAAGCTGGGAAAGGAGGCGGAGTGTGATGTTGAATCTTACGCATCGGTACGGCTGGTGTTAACTGATCTTGCGTACATCGTTGCCGAACGATTTCACCGCGTTTCTTTTCGAGCATGGCTTGGCGTTTTCTGGCACGGCATCGTTGTTGCCTCAAACGAGCAGCAGCCCTTTTCCTTGCCAATCGCTCTGCCGGGGTTAGCTTTGGTGAATCACCTTTGGTTGCCATCGTCAATCTGAGTTCAGTTAAGATGTTACGTCGAACAATATTTTATGTCACGTTAATGAGACGTTTTGGATGCACTTACACCGACGCCTCAGCTTTTTTTCTGTTTCGAAAATTTACATAGGAGTAGGCTTCACCAAAACGATAGGATTGAATTTTATTTATTTAGCAAATCTGATTGACAGTCCGATTCCCATCCTATTTATTCGTGAATTTGCGAGGCCAGGCGATTGCATTGGGCGGTCCTTGGTCGCAGCGTGACCGTTGGATACAGCCTGTATCCCGATGTGAGTCACATAAAATAAACTCCTACCGTTGCGCGCGCAAGCAAGAGATTCACACAGCCGCCAAATCTTGAGTCACATACCGTTGGAAACAAAACAAAAGAATGATGTCAGGAATCAAGAATATACATCGAAATTTCAATTACCTGCTGCAAGAGCACCAGAGGAATTCGTATCTACCATCAAAACAGCGAGGAAACAACCAGGACTGATATTCACAGCAACAGCAATCAATGAGGCCATAGAGGAACTACGGACCATCATCACACCACCGCCAAGATCCCCTACCATCCAGACGATGACGATAACATGTTATCGATGACAAGAGGCAAAAGATGCCATACTAGATGTCTCCTCCTGGCTATTGCTGTCGCCAGTGTCCTTTGTGTCCGTCTTGAATCACATTACGACCTATGGTTGTTCAAATCAACCCAGAATGTGGTTGAATCACAAAGAAAGTCATCATTGCCCCCACTACATTCTTTCTTTGTCGCAACAGATAGATCCCATCATCCTTCTCTCGGAAATATTCGCAATGACATGCAAAAGAACAAAAGTCATGAACAATCTTTGTTGAGAAAACGGGCAAGTACAAGTACATCATCCAAGTCAAAAATATCGAATATTCGAAGAAAATTGCCTGGTGGATACCCAGATTTTGGTGATCCGGCTATGGGGGGCGCTGTTCTCTTTTTCATATTTCTTCTTTTTCTCTTGTGTTGTTGTAGAGGAATGCTATGTGATTTACTGGCATGCATGTGCATTTATGATATATGCTGTGATGACGGCGCAGTTGGCGGTTTTGATTTAATGCCGTTGTAATCTACGATAAAAAGCAGGTTTAATTTTTTTGCAGATCCCATAGTTTCGTTTGCACAACATCTGAGTGACCATCCAGTGATAAACAAATCAAAAGTAAAATGGATCTAGTACATGTATTTGTCTTATCTTGGCGTGTTTTTGTTATCTCATACGAAAGCCTGTTCCAAGACCACACGTTTTCTTTAAAAGTCAACGTGACAGTAACCGTAGTAGGATTCGATAATTGATTTAAAATGCCTTAGTCATCGTCATCTGAACAAAGTTAATAGTTTGATACAACATGTAACGAATCTGTGTCGACTAGAATTACTTCTTTTCGAAACGGAATTTTCTCAAAGCCGTTTTCATCGCGTCAACAGTTCCGTTTACAACTCCATACTTCTCCGCACGCTTTAATCGCTTTTCCAGTTCCTCTTTGGAAAGGGATTCAAACTGATTAGTGGTATTCTTTGCCTTATCGCCGGATGGTTTCTTTTTTCCTTCGTTGCTCTTTCTTCGTTTGCCATTCTTCCCGTCTCCCCGATCCCCCCTTTCTCGCTTCGAAGATTTTTTCTTTCCGTTCTCACCCTTTTTTGAACCTGAAGATACTGGTATATTGAATCTAGCCGCCCTAGCTTTTTTCTTTTCTTCAAAGGACATCCCCTTTGTGCTGGTAGCTTTTGCTGGAGCGGCAGGTTTGGCATCCGTTTTCGATGGCTCTTTCTGAGTTGCAGTTTCAGCAACCTTCGTTTTTGGCTCAGCAACCGTACTGGATTTCTTAGCCTTATTCTCTGATTCAGTGGTAGCCACTTTTTCTGGCTCTTTCGCCGTGGACGTAGCAACAGCTTTAGTTTCCTCTGCCGGAGAAGTTTCCGTCACAGCACCGGTAGTGACGGGAGCCTCTGCTAGACCGAATTCTTCTTCGTCAAGCCGCACCTGCAATCGATTTACTAGTTCAGCTTTGAGACCATCGGTTGACAATCCACGTTTGGCGAGCTCGTCTCGTAGCTCCGCGACTATGACACGAGATGGCATTTGTGTAGTTGTGAAGTTGAAATAATAGGATGAAAGTGAGCGGACGAGGCAAAGGAAGAAATAACTCACCAAGCCAATGTTGATCGACTTGAATGAGCAAAGTGTTTGTGACAACACTTATATCTCTGACTTCAAGAGAGAATCATCTCATGTGTAGGCTGTGATTAGGATTCGCACCTTTCATCTTTTTAACATCGGTTCCCATCTTGATTCAGTGTTTAAATACCGGCTGGTTTGCAATTGTTTTTCAGTTTGTAGATGCTATTGTTGGCGATGATGCTTCTATTATTGCCGTCGTCAGTTCTGTGTCGACTCAATACAACAACCGATTGCTTCTAATTTGTGTGGCGATCTACCAAAGTTGTAAAATTGTTACGCTTCTCATCTTGAGAGTACGGTAGACCAAATCGTTGGATTTGCCAACATGCGAAGTCATTTTTATTTTGTCTTTGAGTCGAAGTGGTCCAGAAAATTAGTCTCCAAAGTTTTTTGCCTTAAAAATCTTGAGTCAGGAACGAAGTGAGCATTTACTTGAAACAATAAATCTATACAGATAAAGATCGTTGTAGAACACTTTGTCGGTATACTGGAACCATCGTTTCTTGCAAACATGTTGTCAACAACTCCGACAGACAATGACAATGGAATTCATCAACGTTTTCGAAATATCTTTACTCCGAAACGCGTCCGAGTCCTCAAGAAAATGGGAGCGGGTGCTTTCGTGTCATCGATTCCTGTTTTTGTGTGGTGGAAGTGGGCCATAAACCAGCGCCAAAAGCGCGCCGAAGATGTCCGAACGCGTGTACGAGTCCCAAATGTTCAAACAATCGACGATTTGATGATTGAGAGGTGTCGGCCCGGAGACGTCCTTCTGTTTGATCGACGGTGGGAGAACTGTGCAGCGGGTCCTTTAGGTGAGCGAACAATACGAATGTAGTGTTTCTTGAGCAACTCTGAATTTGCACTGACAGCCATTTACTTTCTATCGGTTCTTAATATTCACAGCTGCCTTGGTTTGCGTTTTGGGAAGAAGTCTCTTGTGTTTCGATGACAACAACAAGACTATGGCAGAGGGAAAATTCGATCATTGTGGTAGGTCTTGTACGCGAACGAAGATATACATTGACATATTTGACTTCTCTAGAGAATTTATTTAGACAGGAAATCTAATCTTATTTATCGTTACAATCGTTGGTCGTAATCCAGGAATTATTGTCCCAGGATATGTGAAGTATAAAAGTGATAGGTACGACCCATCGAATTTACTTTTATTGGAAGCTACTGCTTCGGAAGGTTTCGTCGCCCGACCATTGTTAACACGATTGGAAATGTCAGAATCCCGTTCCGTTATCTTATTACCATTGGCCTTCCCAGGAGAAAGAAGGAACGATCAATTTTATGAAGCAACAACGAGTGTCGTCGCCACAGAGCAAATTGTCTATCAAAAACTAGAGGAATTCCGAGATAACTGGGTGAAATCGTCCAAAACATTCAATTATTCTAGCATCCATTCTACGCTAGGACTCGCTGGAGCCCTAGCATATTTCTTTGGATATCAAACTTCGAATCCCGGTCCAACATCTCCGTCCGCCTGGTTTGTCACGAAAGCCTTAGCCGATGCGAAGGTAGTTCAAAACGTTTCAGAGCGCACTATCAAGGAATCAAAGGTTGAAGATTTCCTAAGGGATTACCGGTTTCAGGATCAGGATGTTATTCGCCTGCGCCCCGGTTGGCGATTTTTAGCACCCGTTTCGTTCCGTGAAAAGTAAATCTGTTGTGAATCGGAGAACGCCGTATTCTGTTGACTTGTCCGTTAGATACTCAAATATCCATACTCGCCAAGATGACAGGTTTTTTAAAGGAAATATGGATGCATTCGGACGCATAATACAAAAGTTAGTTTGCAGGGTGATAAATACTTATGCATCCCAAATCTTCACTATCACGTAATTCGCAATCATCACTGATTGAGGAGAATGGAAAGCTAAAGTTGATTGTAAAGGACGTCTCTTCCTGCCTTTAGCTTCAAAATTCGACATGTACAGTGCCCGAGAGCCACCAGCTGTTATACTTTTAGGCACATTCTTGTGGTATAGAAGGCAGTGCTTATCAAATTAGGTCTACAATTTGGACTATTTCTAGAGAGATAACTCGTTAAAATTCAGTTAGTTTTAAATTCTCGTGATCGAACGAGTCGATTGTTCGTTTGTGTTCGTTGGAAATCTCCTACACCGGATACTTTTGCTCATTATTCAGTGACAGCGCGCAAGACTTGCTATCTTTTTTTTAAAAACTTGATCGTTTGCATTGAGTGGACATTGGCAAAAGACCTTCGTTCTCGAATATTGGTAGTATTTGCATAGATAAGCACAGCACAGCACAGCCGAAATAACAATGACCGATACTGTTTCGTTAAGTATAAAATGGGGAAAGGAAACGGTTGCTCTCGATTTCATCGTCGCCGGTGGAGTGAAGGGCCTGAAGACCGAATTGGAAGAGAAGACTCGGGTACCCGCTGATAGGATGAAGCTTATGGCTAAAAGCAAAGGTTTATGGAAAGGAGTGTTGAAGGATGATTTTGATTTCTCTACTATTGATTTCGCGGCAGCTCTTACGAAGGCCAAAGGTGGCCCATTGAATCTCTTGCTGATGGGTTCAGCTGCAGAACTTACTGGGCCTAAAACTAAGACTGTGTTTTTGGAGGACCTACCTCCGGAAGAGGTCGCGAAGGTTCAGGAACCGTAAGTATGACAAAAGAAAATCGTTATTGGATAGAAATTTGTTTTAATATCCGTCGTCTAACACATTATGTAATTCCAGTTCTGGGCTCGAGAACCTTGGCAATACCTGTTACCTGAACTCGGTTGTTCAGTGTCTGCGATCCGTTCCTCAACTTCGTAGAGCTCTCGAATCGTCCACTTCATCGCCCTCTTCAGCTCCAAGTTTGCTAATGTCATCATTGAGAGATACCTACACTCAATTAGATCGAACTGCTTCGGCAGTCCCACCGTCAACATTGGTACGTGCAACAAAGATGGCTTTTCCTGAATTCAATAGGACTGGTCCAAACGGTGCTCCAATGCAACAAGATGCGGAAGAATTTTTCTCTGGCTTGCTTACTTTTGGTGCAGGTATATTGAAAGAAGATAGTCATATGAAGGCTGCCTTGCCGTTTACAACGCCTCAGGAACTTGGTGGTGCGAGCAACCTTATTGATGCATTGTTTGGCTTGAAGATGGAGGAAACATTGACTTGTGACGAATTTGATGACAAGGGCGCTTCGGGTGACAAAGACAACAAAATGCAAGATGACGAAGAAGCCAAGGAAATTAGTACGTCTCAGATGGTAGAACCCCCTGTAAAGTCGTTTGATTTGCATCGTAAATTAGTTTGCAATATTCAAGGTGGCTCAGATGGTACAGCGCAGACGAATGTAAGTCACTTGGCGGAGGGCATTGCTCTATCACTGAATGGTTCAATTGAAAAGCGTTCCGAAATCTTGGGACGGGACGCTGTATGGACAAGGAAGCAACGAATTGCGCGACTTCCTCCGATCTTGACCGTGCAATTTGGTAGATTTTATTGGAAAGCCACTCCCGACTCTGCGGATCATGCCGGTGTAAAATGCAAAGTGATGAAGCCGGTAACATTCAATAGTATGTTTGATATCTATGATTTTTGCACCGATGAAGTCAAGAAGGAATTAAAGAAGTCAAGAGATAAAGCCTTGAAGGAAGAAGAAGACCGGATTAATAAGAAGTTGAAAGGCGAAGCCGTAGATGAGGATGTCAAGATGGACACCGACGGGGATGACGAAGAAGCGGCTGCTCTCCAAGCAGCTCTTGCAATGAGCATGCAAACCGAGGACGAAAAACCTGCCCCTGTTGGACCTGGTTTGCCAGCCGAATTTCAGGGACAGTACGAGTTGTTTGCTGTTGTAACACACAAAGGAAGAAATGCCGATGGTGGTCATTATATGGCTTGGGTGAAGGCGAAATCAAATACTGGGAAAGTTGAAAAAATTGCTGATACCGAAGAAGAAAACGAGGATTGGTTTGTCTTTGACGACGATGAAGTTAGTCCTTGCAAAACCGAAGACGTTTTGAAGCTTAAGGGTGGTGGTGACTGGCACATGAGTTATCTAAATTTCTACCGTGCTAAGAAATAAACCAAACAATATATTTCGGCCATCAAACTGATTCATTCATTTAGACATATTTACACATAATAAAATGAAAAGTTTGACTGCTTTATTTTGCGGCATTGATTAAACACTGCGAGTCGGTTTATCGGTTTTCGTTGAGAGATGTTTCGGACATTCCTTCGTGTTCAAAGTGTCACCCATGGGTAGACTTCTACATGATGCATTTCCCTCTTTCTTGCTACCACCGAATGACCATAGTTTTTTCAAAATAAAATAATTGACGATGCCTGTCCATAAAATTGTCAGAACCCAAGCTAATATATGAGGTATATCTACATACCTCATCACTACAAAATTAAATATTGTGGAAAGCACGATGATGATCGAATACCCCGCATACATCCTCCCCAGAGAACGCCAGTAGCCGCCCACGTAGTCGCCAAAGACTAGATACCGGTGAGTTGTATGTCGAAATAATATGCTACTCCCGAATGATAAGGCCCAACACACGCTTGCATCCTTTAGCTGTTGATAAAATAATATATATAACACAAACTGAATGATATCACAACCTGAACCTGAGATCATGTAACAGAGGTATCGCGGTGGACGTATCCCTGCTATCCGCACGACTTCAGCTGCTGGTAAAGTGCCATAAAATACTTGTCGGAGTCCGGTCACAATAAACAATTTCTCTCCAGTAGACTTGCGCTGTCGTTTCAGAAGACATTGTGGCATTTCATGTGATTCGATCCAATGTACAATTTTAGAGAGAATAGTGGCATTCTGATGTTTTCGAAGCTGGTCTTCCTTTTCGTTGCTTTCTCCGCCAGGGTCTGTTTGTGCGCTCAGTGGCAGGTTTTGAGACTTTAACGCCATGGTTTACCAAGCTTTTGCTTATCAAAGAACTCTGTTGTAGCAAAAGGATAAACGAATAGTGAAAATGACGAGAATAATTTCATTTGAATTTTTCAAAGAGTCGAGTGAGTCGATCTTGTATCCGTTTCGGTCACAACGGAGAAAAACGTTGAGATAATCTTTGTTTAAGCACGACCTGTCTCTCTCACTTCTCAAAAAAGACTTAACTATTCTGAAAGATGTCGGCAATGGCAAAGGTTCAAAAGGGCAAGGCCGAGGCCTTTGCTGCTCAGGCTGAGGCTTTGCTATCAAAAAAGTCCTGGTTTTCTTCGTCGAAGCAACAAAATGCTGAGGAAGCGGCCGAAACCTTTGAAAAGGCTGCGAATGCGTACAAGGTCGGCGGGTTGAACCAAGAAGCAGGTGACACGTACACAAAAGCTGCTGAACTTTACAGAGATCGTCTGAGTGACTTCAACAACGCATCGAAAGCATTCAACAATGCAGGTAGGATTGTTTAAAAGAATGTGCTAAAGTATCGTGGTAGATCGATCTCTCTTTTTCTGACTATTTTTCTTTTCCAATCCATGAATGTTAGGGAGCTGCTACAAGAAAAGCAATCCTGGCGACGCAGTGAAAGCATACCAACAAGCTGTCTCACTCTATACTGACAATGCTCGAATCACCCAGGCAGCTAAATTGTGCAAGGAAATCGCAGAATTGTACGAAAACGAGGAGATTGATGAAGAGGATAAATCGCACATTGTTCTGGCCATAGAAACATACGAGCAAGCATCCGAGCTTTTTGGAATGGAGGAATCAAAATCCGCTGCTTCTCAGTGTCTTGGTAAAGTTGCAGAACTATGTAGTGCTGCGTTGGACCCCCCTGACTTTGGTCGTGCCAGTAAGATTTACGACGATCTTGGAAGACGTTGTTTATCAAGCAACTTGTTGAAATTCAATGCAAAAGGTTACTTTTTACAAGCAATCTTGTGCCACTTGGCGAATGGCGATGATGTTGGTGCAGAACAAGCTGGAGCCAAGTATGAAAGTTTGGATTATACTTTTGGTGATTCTCGAGAAGGAAAATTTGCTAATTCGTTGATTGAAGCCGTGAAGGGATACGATGCCGAGGAATTCTCGACAGCTTGTTTTGAGTACGATCGAATCTCGAAGCTAAATCCCTGGCAAACTTCGATACTCGTAAAGGTGAAGCGTAGTATTGATGATGGTGGTGGTGATGGCGATGACGATTCGGACGTTGATCTAACATAAAAAGGATCAAGGAAAAGCGTAACCGAGGGGTACATAAATCTTGCGATGTGCAACGTCCTAGCATTAATTTTTTAAATGAAGTCTACACCTAAGATTCATCATTAAATTTTAATCATAGTATTGAATACGATCGTCGAATTGCGGGTTTTGATGACCATCGGGTGCATTAAAATAGTTTTGAATCTCTTGTCGGATTTCATTCTTTTGAGCTTCAGGGGCGAATAATGCGTCAATCGTGTCATTCATTACTTCAAACAAGTCCTTTCTCTTCCAACCCATTTTGTTCATTGCTATCCTCCATTGCCATGTTAACGAAGTATTGAATACAGCAGGATCATCAGAACTGAGCGACAATTTCAGTCCCTTTTCTCTGAACGCACATGTCGGGTGGTCTGGCCACGAAGTCTTGGTCCAAGAACCAGTCTCCTGTAACTCAAAGAATGAATCAATTTCAGATGAGATCATGTTACGAAGTTGTATACCCCAAATTAAATCAAAATTAGAGTCTAATTGTCCCTCCCTCTTTCGTACTCGAAGCAATTGTTCACTACATGACTTACCACGCTAGATGTCAGGCAGTTCTCGAAATGTATATTCTTTGATTTAGCTAGCTCGATTACGTCGTTGTGGCTCGATATTTTATACCCATGACTTATTCAGATGCAAGAAGAAAAAAGGTGAGAATGCGTTTCTGCGGAAAAAGCTACCGATCGTAATCGAATAAAACTTACCCAATTCGTCGAGCTCCATAGTCCTTAATAGCAGCTCGAACATGACTTTCAGAATTTGGAGTCTCACCAGCGTGAAGCGTAACGGGAATCCCCAATCGTACTGCCTTCTGGCACATCTCTAGGTGGGCTCTGTGAGTTGCCGAAGTAGTTGCAAAGTGGCCCTCTCCTGCAGCAACATCAACACCAACCACCGCGCAAGGAAAATCGTGTCGAAATTCGTTTGCCATGTCAACTACGTCTTCTGACCAAGCCGGTTGAAAATCGATCCCGCACAAGATCTGGTTGACGATACAAGTACGGCCTGTTTTCGAGACATCGATGCATCCTTTTCTCAACCCCCTGGTAATATATTGGTGTGCCTTTCGAGGATCTGTTGCCAGAAGGTGGGGTGAGTATCTGTCGAAGTAAAAACACTATGTTAGAACATATGAAAAATGAAATAAATCCTTCTGTGAGAAGTTCGTCGCTTACCGGACTTCCGTGTAAATGACATTCTGCTCTCCCTGGCGCTTAACGAAATCGAGTGCTAAATACTCCAAAAGATCAAAATTATCATACACAAGAGGAAGAAAGAATTCGAAGCAAAGAAGCATTTTCTCCAAACTCTCTGTCGCACTCCGCGATTGTTGCTTTCGTCCCCCTGCCTGCGATGGTGCTCGGTATCTTTTCCGGCATATGCAAAGCCCGGTAAAGTCGAGGGACGTTTTGCAGGAGGTTATCTTTTCACGAAATTTGAAAGGACGAGATTCTGGATTCGTATCCCATGGAAGTTTCTTTTCAACGGGAATGCACTGCACTAATTCTGGGTGACTTTGTAGATGCTTCCACAACTCATTTGGATCAAAACAACCATCAAGATGCACGTGAATCTCGACTTTTGGGACAGCTCGAAGGAATGTCTCTGTTAGAGTTTCGTCTTTGTCAAATGATGGGATTTCATTCTTCAATTCACTCGGTGTTGCCTGAGATCTCGCCATGGTCTTCGTTTTTAAGAAATCCATCACATCAGAAAAGTGAAGTTTCAGTTTTTCCGTGAACGAGAATGAACAGCGCGCTGCTGCCTGGACGCAAAACAAAATACTGTCGCGAGAGTCAAAATTGCGAAAGGCGAAATTCATTACTTCGTACGTCGCACTATACAGCATTGCCTCAAACATCCACGAAATTAAGAATCACAATACAAAAACTTTTCAAAAGAAGACAACATGGCTTTGAGACTATAATATGGCTTTGGGACTATCATCATTGATAGGCGGACTACAAAATAGGAAGCGGCTGCGCACAAAGACCGCGAAGCAAACGCAACTGCTGCTGATGTCAATTGCCTTGGCTCTGTCCGTTGTGCAGGTATGGATCGGTGTAGGGATCGTCCTCGATTATCATACGAACTTTGATGCAAACTTGGATGTCGTTCCTTTCAAAGAGTGCCTGATGATTCATGGTCTAACGAAGACGCCAGATATGCTCGACGAAGATTTCTTCTCTTGCAAAGTTCGTTCCATCCGAGTAAATACGCTATGCGAATGGATGGAATAATGAAAAAGAGTTTTGCATAAAATTGCAAAACTGGAATCAAACCCCATTTTAAGGATGTGCCAAAGCTCCCAAGATTGTCGTGAAGAATTCCATCTGGGTTCAGTGATTGATCAAACCAAACAACACCCAAAA
>Ga0163111_10001378_pt1 | contig 14997 bp, 11 predicted proteins | sample CRUFie1St18metaG_FD_109645 | JGI IMG/M metagenome (GOLD analysis project Ga0163111, IMG submission 109645) | Marine microbial communities from the Costa Rica Dome - CRUD Field 142mm St18 metaG | ecosystem: Environmental > Aquatic > Marine > Oceanic > Photic zone | place: Costa Rica: the Eastern...
CGAAGAAGATAAATCCCGATGCAAAATTTATCCTCTCTCTCGTCTTTCACCACCACACCGCCCGGGAAAACGGAAAAACGACTCGGGTCGCGACGGACGCGCGCGACTGCGTTCCGCGACACCGCGCGCGCGAGAGTGCACGCGACGCGATTTTCGTCTTTTTTCTCGCGTCGTCGATTGGTGGTGGTCTCTTCTCGCGCGCGACTTAGACGGACCCCCCGCATTTTTGCGCTCTCTTTGGACAACATCGTCGTCCCACACCAAGCATTACACAAAACCAAAGAGGAAAGAAAAAAAACAAAAGAAAAGACCAACACATTCGCGCATCAAAAGCGAAAGAACGTTACCTTCTCGACGGTTGGATTTTTCAACGCTTTCGCCGGTTTCGCGCTCGCGCGTTTCGTCTGCGCGGAATTCGTTCGCGTCGTCTGGGCGACGACTTTCGCGGAGGAGGCAAAAGCAACGGCGTACATGATTTTCGTTTCTCTATCTCGCTTTTTTGTGACGACGATGATGATGCTCTCTGATGAAGAGCGCTTTGGGACCACCAAAAACATAAAAAAAAAAGAGGGACAAAACAGTCTCTTTCTTAAACCCTCTATAAAATAAAACCCTAAATATAAAAAAGAAGAAAAAAAGAGGGGGAAAGAAGTCATCATTTTGGAACGAACTTGCGCAACACTCCCCCCCACGTATCACGGGTATCATCGCTTTTGAGAAGAAAAAGAAAGAACACCACCCTCTTTACCCTCGAGAACCACCGATATAATACTACTTTTTTCTAAAGGAGTTTTTGGTCGTCGTCGTCTCGCGAGGAGTATTCACGGGCGACGACGACAAAACAATGGCTTTGGAGCATCAAAATCTCCAAAAGCCTCCTCCGTCCTGGGAAACGTCCAAGGAAAATGTCGAACCTCTGAAATCGGGACGGAACGTGACGGAGATGGAGAAAAACGCAAAACTCGGGAAAGAAGAGAAAGAAGAGAAAGTGGAGAGAGAGAAGAGGTACGAAGAGGCTCTCACGTTTTCGTCGACACAAAGCTCTCTTCGGCAACGACAAAGCTTCTCCCCCCCCCCGGGAATTTTGCAAAAAAAAAGAGGACAAAAAAACTGACTTTCGACGACATTTTTTTCTCTTTTCTCTCTAATACACAGGGCACACTTGAACGAGATTGCGAATTACGACGGCGGTGACCCTTTGGAGGTTTGGTTGAGGTACGCGCGTATAATAGCCTTCCGCGTTCGATTCGATATTCACACTTTTCTTCTCCCTTCCATTTTTCTCTCTCTCTTTCTCTCTTTCAAAAACTCGGGCGCAAACGCGTGCTCACATTTCTCTCTCTTCTTGATACCATTCGCGCCGCGTGTCTATAGATTGATCAAATGGACCGAGCAAACGTTTCCGACGAACAAAAACGAAGAATTGCTTCCGATCTTAGAGAAATGCACGGTAGAATTGCAAGAAGACACGAAATACCAGAAAGATTTACGGTATTTGCGCGTGTGGATAAAATACGCGGACGCGTGTTCGGACCCGTCCGACGTATTCAAATTTCTCAAAGCGAACGATATCGGGCAGACGCACGCGTTGTTTTACGAGTGTTACGCGAGCTTTCTGGAAATGCGCAAAGCGTACAAGTTGGCGGACGAGGTGTATAAGAGAGGAGTTGAGATGAAAGCCGAACCGGTATCGAGGTTGAAAATGCAATACGAAGGCTTTACGAAACGAGTGAGGAAACGAGAGATGAAGAAAGAGGAGAGAGGAGAAGTTTTGGAAGATCAGAGCCAAAGTTATCGTCAGTTTGGAGATAAAGTGACGAAAACTGGGAGAAGGATCGAGGCTGGGTTAACGAGTTTAAGAGCGCAGCAAGTGACGAGAGGTTTGAGCGGCGGCGGCGGTTTGAGAAGACAAAGCGGCGCGCCTACAATTCAAGGCGATCGACGCGCCTCGAGTAACAACATCGTGCGAAACTCCAATTTTCGAGTGTTCCAAGACGACGACGACGAGAACGGATCACGAATGACGCAAAATCGCGGAGGAAGTGGTAGCGAAAATATCGCCACAAACTGGAAAAAATTAGGCACGCGAGAGGAGACGATTAAAGAAAACGCGGCGAAACCGTCGCAATGGAACGGCGTGTCTTTGACAGCATCGAAACGTAAACTCGCGCCCGGAAAAACAATTGACGCGACTATTGAAGTCTACGAAGACACGGAGTGTTTAGATACCGAAACTGTTCAAAAAGCGCTGAAAACGACGAAGATTCCGGAAATGCCTCTGCGCTTGCGCGATCGCGTGGATTTGAAAAATGACGTCAAAGTTAATCCGGTGTCCGCGCACGAAAAAGCAAAGTTACTCTCGCAATCTCAAATGAAGAAAACTTCTACTACTCCTGCTCCTATGAATCGTGGAACAGAGAAACAGGTAAACTTGAAGGAAACGTTTGAAGAAGCTGCCGCGAGAGAGTGGCGCGAGAATCACCCGGAGCATGAAAACTACCAACAACGCATGCCGCACCAATCTCCGATTGTCGTTGCGTCTGCCTCGAATGCCGCAGCATCCAAAGGTATCACGAACATGGACATCGATGACGAAGCTGCGAGCAAAAGAATCGAACAGTGGCTCCCTGAACGACCGAGCACGGCGAGTAAGAAGGAGAGCGAACACATCTCGCAAATCGATTCGTGCGAGAATGAGAAATCGGCGCAGAATTCCGCCGTTGCCGCAAATGTGGATGAGAAGGCAAAACCATCCGCCGGCGCGCGATGGACGAAAGACGAGGGTGGCTTCTTACAAAATAGCGAACCGACGATGACGTTTTGCACCAAGGAAGCTTGGGGCGACGTCATGGCGATGTTCTCGGATAGAGGCAAAGGAGCGACGAAGGAGCAGCAAAAGTCCAACAACGAAGGCACAAAATCGGGTTCGAGTTCGGGATACGAAGGTGACGCGAGTCAAGGTGCGCGAAAGCCGAAAGCTAGTAAGAGCACACAGACCACTAAGAAAGTAGAAGTAAAAGAAGCCGAAAAGAAGGAAGAGTACGACGGCGGATTCCTCATCCGAGAAGACACCGTGCGCCTTCCTGCGAACATCGTCGTGTCAAAGGAAGAAACCAATAATAAAAACAACGACTTCGATTTCGACATTCGCGAAGACACGGAGTGCATCCCGAGCATGAACGAAATTAAGAAAGGCGTGCTTCAACAGAAAAAATGTTTCGGGAGTCCAATCGTAGTCTTGAAGGAAAGGAATGTGGAAGAGGTGGCGCCGGCGAGGACCAACGAAAGTGATGACGAAATTAAAGAGCCGACGGGGGCCAAGTCGCCTTTAAACGATAACACGGTTAAACGTCTTGATTCTCCGACAGGAAAAGAAAAGACGGTTTTAATGGCGGTACCGGCTGTTAATGACGACAAGGACAACACTGTAAAAGATGTCATAGAAGAAAATATAGGCACGCCGCGCGATGACAAAACAGCAACAAAAATAACAAAAGAAATAGAAAACGAGAAGATTCATCTCGTCGATCCGTTTGAAAACATAGATATCCTCTTAAAGGACGCGAAAATTGAATCGAATGTGAACGTGTCCGTATCGAACGATCCGTTAGAACTTGATGAGCTCGTAGCTGCCGGAAAGCGGGTAAGCGGGGCGAAAGGCGCCATCGGTAAGAAAACGGGCGAAGGCATTGAAGTCACGGTAGGCAACAAAGAATATGTGTTGCGAAGTAAGGCTGGTGAAGGCGCATACGCGTGTGTTTACGAAGCCGAAGTCAAGGAGAGTTTGAAACCAGACGATGTGCCTGAGGTGTTTGCGATAAAAGTCGAATCCAAGAAACTGGCCAGTTGGGAGTTTCTCATCTCCTCGCGCTTGCGCGAACGCCTCCCGCGGGGTGCGCCGAGAGACATCGTTGTTCCTTCGCACTTGCGCGTGTTACTCGACGCGAAATCTCAGACGTTTACCACTGGCGCGCTCGTGATGAAATTTGGCGACCATGGGACTCTCCAAGACGTCGTCAACTTTTACAAGCTCACCGAAAGGAAGACTGGAGCCATGGATGAAAAACTCGCCATGTACTACTCCATCGAGCTCCTCCGTTTACTCGAATGGACGCACGAAAGCGACGTGTTACACTGCGACGTGAAACCAGATAACTTGCTTCTGCGAAACGGCGGTGACCGGTGGCTGGATTGGGACAAGTCTCGACCGGGATCGTGGAAGAAGAAGGGCTTGGCCTTGATCGATTTCGGACGCGCGATTGATTTGAGAGATTACGAGACGAACACGCAATTCACAGGAAACCCAGGGACGGAAAGCTTTAGCTGCCCGGAAATGCGAAAGAACCAAAACTGGGTGTATCAATCCGATTGTTTTGCCATCGCGGCGACTATTCACGTGATGTTGCATGGGGAGTACATGGAAACAATCACGGATAGAAAGACGGGAAAATACGCACCAAAGCTCGCGTTGAAACGGTACTGGAACCAAAACGTGTGGAAATTTGTTTTTGAAAATCTCATGAACCATCCGACGGCGAACAGTACGAAGGAGAAACCAAACTTGCAAGAGATTCGCGAAGTTTTAGAGGAAGCGCTGGACGCGGAAGGTTCCGGCGGAAGTGTGGTAAAATCGCTCTTGGTCAAGCAAACGATAGGGATGTTTGAACTCGTGAAAGAAGGAAAAGCTGTTTAATAAATTTGTTGTAAATGCATAGAGAGAAAAATGTTCGAAAGAATTGAGTGTACAGAATAAATGAATATCATGAATTCTTTGACTAAAACGCCGAAGTAACCGCCACGCGTTCATTCTTCGCGTCAATATACACGCAACACCCGCGAAATAAGTCTGCACATATAATGCCATCGGCATGGCACGACAATCCCAGATCAGGTGGATCGCCATCTAAATGCGTTAAAGCGCGCACGGTTGCGTGTTTAAAACCGAACCGTCCTATTCTGAAGCTATCCGCTCTGATTGTGTACGTTTCATTGGAAACTCTCGCCAATCGACCCGTGTTTTCCCCGGCACCGCTCAGAATGCCACCGGGAGACAATCCTTGCTTTTGCTCGATGAGATTGAGTTCAGTGGCCACACGATTGGACAGAATCACTCCAACGCCACCGACAGCTAGCGAGAGCTTGTAAATCCCGCTCTTCGAGTTAACCGTTTTCACCATGGAATCGTCTGGATTTAAGAAACACTCGACGTACGGCGCCCCATCGATGAATATCAATTTTGACCACGGTAACACGAAATCATCGTCTTCGTTACCACTACTATTACTACTACTATAACCACTGCTCGCTAACCGCAACTCCGTTTCATTTGCAAACGCATCTAACGTCACTTTCGGATTCTTTCTCGATCCAGGCACGCGTTTCGATGCGTTCAAACGAATAATAGTATCACTAATCGCGTCGATGCCTAAAGATCCCGCCGGCGGGGATGTCAACGTCCCTGGTAACCTCGCCGCGGCATCTAAACTTTGCTCCCAAAACGCGACGTTCCTCCGCATACTACCAAATGCATCAAAATCACCGACCCGAATGTTGCCCCGTATCGGCGCACCGCCGACGCCCAAGGAAGAGGTGTACCCGCAAATCTTCAAATCCTCGTTCGTGCTCAAAGCTGCGGCGGATTTATCGATACCCGAAACGTGCGAGGAGAAATCGATGAAGAAATATCCGCGACTGGTTTCGGCGAGAAAGTGACCGCCTTCGCATCGCACGACGTCGATCGAAGTGGTTTTGGAAATTGAAGTTTGATTATCGCTCAAAGTTCCGTAATACGGCGCTTTGAAAGACTCGTCGTCATCGCTATCACTCACACACTTCTCTTCCGTCGTCTTGTACACGGTCACGTGCCCTGCTGCGTGTTCTCTGTGCGCTACTTCTACTTCACCATCGCCGCTACTAAATCGCCACAATTCTATCCCTTCCGGCGTAATCAATTCCGCTCTCCACACGGTAAAATCGTTCAAGTTTACAAAAATCCGCATGCCAATTTTTGGTTTAATCGCAAACGCGAGCGCAATGACAGCCGTCTTTGTTTTACCTTTCGGCATGTTCGGAGGCAACGTCTCTTTCGCTCCGTTTTCGCCGCTCTGTCTTTTCTTCTTTTTCTTCCTGTTCTTACCACTCGTCGTCAAAGGAGGAGGTTTCATCGAATACCGTGCAATCGCCTCTACGCACGTCTCTGCGACGCCGACAACTTTACCTCGCAACATCGCGTTCACACCTTTCGATGTCGCCCATTGATACGTTCGCGCGAACGTATTGAGCACGTTCTTCTCGCATCCGTCCAAGTGGTTTTTTCTCACGGTTCCAGATAATTCGGATTCGTACGAGTAATACGCGTCGTCCGCGTCTCGCTCTTCGTTGAACCCGCCCAAAAGTGGTGGTAATCCGTTCTTCAGCGCGACTTCTTCTTTGTACTTGTTCGTCTCGTCGAACACCAATCGGAACGCGCCGGTCGTTCCGAGCGTGGATATCTCGCCTCGCGCACAAAACGTCAACGTTCTTTGTGGGTGTCTTCCACCCTCATCATCATCGTTCGGACCTTCTCCTCCAAGTCGTCGTCCTCGTCGTCCGAATAATCGTTCCATCGCGCGTTCGTGCGCTTTCTTCGCGATGGTGTCCGCGTTGATCTCGTCGCCCTCGCTCGCGTCGTCGCCTCTTAAAAGCGCCGCCGGCATCGTCGTCGGCGTCGTCGTCCGATGATGATGATGAATCCGCCTCCAATAATGCATCGGAGAATGATACCCATGTCGTCGTCGACGCGCAGGTGGTCGATACCCCCCACGAACGAGAAACCGAGACGACGACGACGACGGCGAAAAAGGTGACGACGACGACGACGACCACGACGACGGTCTCATCGTCGTTTCGAGAGAGAGAGAGAGAGAGAGCGTTTTGCGGTGGTGTTTTCATCCCACAAAAGGAAGGAAATGTTCGCTTTTTAAACCCTAACGACCTTCTGAAACCCTAAATTTAAAGAAACAAATTCCCCCTCCTTTTCTTCTTCTTCTTCTTTAAAGTTACTTTTGTGGGGGTGTGTGATACTCTCGCACGACGACGACGACGACGAGAACGAAGACTCTCAAAGCGACGACGACGACAACAAGAAAGCGTTACCATCATCATCATCGTCATGCGCCTGAAACGCTCGCTGTCGAGTTCGACCGGTTTTTTGGCCTCCCAAACATCGTGGCCGTCCACGAACGGGTTGTCCAACGTCCTCGGTTTTTTCATTTACGGGAAGAAGAAGAACAGAATTTCGATCGCGGAAAAGTGCACCACGTCCGATAACGTCAACGCGTTGTCGAGAAATCAAAAGTGCAAAGTGATCGCAACCATCGGGGGAGAGAAATCGAAATCGGTGGAAGATTTGTGCTCGTTCCTAGAAAGCGGCGTGACGGTGGCGAGATACGATTTCAGCCACTCGACGAGCTCGCACGAGGAATTTCAAGACGTGATGAAGAACCTGACGAAAGCGCAGAAAATAACCGTAAGTTTTGAGACGACGACGACGACGATAAAACAACGCGCTTTTTGTCGTTGCAATCGAACTCCTCCGCGAATGATTGTTTTGTATTCACTCGCGCTAACCTTTTTTGTATTATCTCTTTTTGCGTCGCAAACGACAGAAACGGTTATGCGCGACGTACCTCGCGTTTAGCGGCGACACGTGCAGAGTCGAAGTCGCCGAAGAGTTGGACGACGAAGAGGTAGAAGGAGATGAAAAGTCTCAAAGAGACGAACCGGCGGGGTCCTGGTCGGAGATAAAAGGCGAGAAGAAGAAGTCGTTGCGATTTTCTACGGGCGGCATGGTGAAGTTGACCAGCACGAAAGAGGCGCAGAAGATTACCAGCGCGAAATCGATCCCGTTGGGCAACCACTTTGAACATTTCGCGTCGCACTGCGACGTCGGGGATGAAATTTTTATCACGCCTTTGATCGGGAATAATAACGATAAGAGTGCTAAGTTGATCGTGAGAAACGTAGAACGAGAGACGGTGACGTGCGAGTGCGACGGAGATCTAGAGTGTGATGTGGGATTCGCCGGGAATTCAATCGCGATGCGGTTTCGGCGCGAATCTGGGTCGTTATCTCCAGGAGATGAACAGTTGCTCAAAAAAATCAGTCGATCTGTTCCGGTGGATTTCGTCTCTTTCGGAGGCGCCACGGGAAGTCATCAATTGGCGGATCTGAAACGAGCGGCGCAAAAATTTTACCCAAAAGTCGCGGTGATTGCTCGAGTGGACACGCTAAAAGCGTTAAAGAATGTTAAAGAGACGTGTAAAGTTGCGGATGCAATTTTATTGGCGAGAGGGGATTTAGGCGCCGTCATTGCTCCGGAGAAGATGTTTCGCGTGCAAAAATTTGTCTTGCGCGTGTGCGAAGAACTCGGTACGGTTGCGGTAGTCACCAGACTTGTCGATTCCATGATTAAAGCGCCACGACCGACCCGCGCGGAAGCGACAGATATTGCAAACATCGTGCTAGACGGCGCGGATGCTTTAATGTTAGGTAAAGAAACCTACTCTGGGCTGTTCCCGGTGGAATGCGTAAAGACTGTTTTAGCCATCGCGAACGCCGCGGACAGAGTGTACGATTACGAATCGCGATACGCGAGGCAAAAAAAGTTTGTTTCTTCTCGAATTTCCGCGTTATCCGAAGGAAGAAGCGATAAGTTCTCATCTGGTAAAGGTAAAGCGCGCGAATCTAAAGAGGAGAACGCCTGGATGAAGCACATGAGCAACGTCTCCCGCAGAGAGTTGCACAAATGGTCCTTAGCTGATGCCGCGGTCTCGTGCGCGTACCAAACGCGCGCGAGTTGTATCGTCGTCTTTTCACACACCGGCGAAACGACTCGAATGATTGCAAAGTACAGACCGATCTGTCCGGTGATGAGTTTGACGATTCCGTCTATTCGAGGCGGCAGTTTGAGTTGGGTCATCGAAGGCGCTGAAGAAGCGAGGCAACAGTTGATCATTCGAGGCATCATTCCGGTTTTATCCGACGGGCGCGAGACAGTGAGTAAGATTATTAGTAACGATAATTCGAACGCATCTGATGTGTTTTTAGACGCGTTGAGAAGGAATCCTTCCGGTGCGGCGGACGTCGAAGCCATGGCGCGATTGCGTCAACTCGGTTTAATCGAACCCGGGGGCGTGTGCGTGTTTTGCCAATTAATTGGCGGCGTCTCGACGGTTAAAATACTCGAATACGGCGGAAGAGTCATCGAAAGCATCAACGTCGGGTCAAATTTGCCGGGTTCGCCAGAGAAAAGACGCGCAGCGGCGTTACACGCGCAGACGGCCGCGTGGGCCGCCGGTCGAAGAGACAGTTTACACGAAGACAATCCTCAACTCGTGGACGAACTCTTCGGCACCCGTGCCGCCTCGCCGTCGTTGCAGGCACAAACGTCCATTCGTATGGCACATGTGGGCACATTCGCCGGCGAGAACTTGAGCGACATGCCAACCGCCTATAATCACATCACGTATCCGCCTCCTATGTACGACAAATCAAAGCTCGGCAGCACGAGTCAACAAAGTCTCACGTCGTCCATCGGCAACTTAACCATCTCGCATTCCAGTCGCGAAAGTTTCGACGACATCAGAGAACAACCACCGAGACAAATGTCGCCGTTAGGCCGAAGCTCGAGCGATGGGAAAAGACCCTCGCTCGATCGCGAAAAGTTTGCGAGAAGACGTATGGAATTAGAGCGCGAGAAGGAAGAGATGGAAGAAGCGGACGACGGGACGCCATTCGGAAAGAACATTTCTTCCGGTATGCCACCTTCGGCTAAGTACACCACGTCGCCGAGTTACACCGGACGCATGTAAAAAAAATAGAGATTATAAACTTAGAGAAAGGAAAAGAGAGAGAGAGAAATCGGAAGGTTTTTGTATTTATTCGCCAATGTATAATTTCTAGTTTTAAACAAACGCGATGTGTATGTTACGTATCGTTTTCCAAGTTTCGAAGTAACGGGCTGCGAATTCGGCTCAGTAATTCATTATCCATCACAGGATTTCAGCTGCCATACGAGTTTTTCTTCTTTTTTTTAATCATCATCGCCGAACACGCAACCTCATACGGGACGAAATGCTTTTAAAATGAGCGCACTCGCGCGTAAAACGTGACTGAATCTTCGTGTTCATTTCCCACCTCTCCATCATCAGATTCTTCTTCGGTATTATTGCCGTTCTCTCCACTGTCGTCGTCGTCGCTCGAAGTCGGAATCGGACTCTCGTTCCCCAACTCAATCGCCGCGCTCATATCCAACGCGTGCTGAAAATCTCTCTCTTCCTCTTCGACGTTGGTCGTAAAATCCTCGTACGCGAATCTGTGTCGTAACGACACGTGCGCGACGATGTTGTGACAGACGTAGTCCGGGCGTCCCCACGGCATCGCAGCACATATCGGACACACGGCTGATGCTCTCGAGGAACCGTGTTCTGTGATCACGTGTCTGGTGAAGCCTTCGACCGAAGAAAACGTGTGCCCAAAACCGTCTTCGCACAAAGGGCACGCGTACGAAACGTTCGTTGTTCTATTCGTCGAAATTTGCGTAGAACTTGTTGCCGCTGCCACTGCCGCTGATTTTGTCCTTTCCTCTTCTCTTCTCCTCGCCTCTTCCATCGCCTTTGCCGCCGCCTCGCGGAGTTCTTTATGCGCCGCGCACGTCGCCACGTGTTCTCGATATTCGCTCAGCCTGAACGCCATCTTACACGGACACGCGTCCACGACGAACGCGCACAACTTCTTTTCGCACTGTTCGTCGACTTTAAACTTCCTCGACGATAACGCGGAAAACTTTTCGCGACACACGGGGCACGGCGCCATCGTTTTCATCGGAAACGTCGACACCCACTGTTTCAAGCACACCTCACAGAAGGAGTGCACGCGACATCCAGCATAGACCGGGCGCTCTTTGGGCTGTTTTTGCATCGCGAGAATCGCTCGAACAGAGAGAAGGAAAGAGGTGAGGGTGTCGGCAGGAAGCACGCGCAAAAAAAGCGCATTCGTCGTCGTCGTCGTCTCGCGCGCGCGCGTCAAAATACACGGAAGAACAAGAAGAGATACAAAAAATACACGGAAAAAACAACACCAAAAAGTCGTACTACCTCCGCGCATATCGCGCACTCTAACTCGCCGGGAACCTCCCCGAGACTGGGAAGGACGATGCCGTTGATGGTGTTTTTGTTGTCGTTCGTCTTCGATTCGCCCGTCGTCGTCGTCTCGGCGACGTCTGGATCGTCGACGTGCGATGGCGCTATGCCCATGATATCGATGATATCAACAAAAAGTCTCTTTTTTTGTGGGGAAAGGAAGCCCTTTTTTGGACGAGAATTTCCCCCCCCAAAAAAAAAGAGATATTTATTTCTCTTCTCGCTTGACGACGTGTCGTCGATGGTCGCGAGAGGAGACGAGGAGGACGCGGAGAAAGCGGCGACGACGACGAAACAGAGACATCCAATCCCACCTCTCCACGTCGCCGCGCGCACCGGCGACCTCGACGCGCTCTCCGCGTTGTTAGCCAGCAATCACCGTCATCATCATCATCGAAACGACGCCGCCCAAAACAACCCCGTAATAAAGTTCATCGACGAACGAGACGTTCACGGACGCACGGCGTTACATTTAGCCGCGTGGGCGAACGAAAAAGCCGTCGTGGAACGACTCTTAGATTCTGGAGCGGATGTGAGCGTGGGTGCCGCGGATGGCGTGCAAGCGATACACTTTGCGTGCATGAAAGGACACTTAGGTAAGATGCTTTTGTTTTTTATTCCAATCTTATTACTTACACTCGAGTTTTGATTGTCGTAGGTATCGTGAAAACGCTCGTCTCTCGGGAGCGCGCCAATCGCGCGAATATCAAAGCGAAAACGAATAAAAACGAAAACTGCATGCACTTTGCCGCGAAAAGTGGGAACGTAGAGCTAGTTGAATACTTAGCGAAGAAAAATGTTTCGGCGCTTTTGAAGAGCGCTAAGTATAAGTACCCCGTCGATATGACGAATAAAAAGGAAATTCGCGATATCATCGAGCGGTTGAAAGAGATGCAAGAGAAAGAAGAAGAGGAGAAAAAGAAGAATAAGAGAATGAGAGATGACGATGAAAATGAAGACGTAATCGTGGCGGAAGACGATGCGGTAGTTTTAGATGCGGCTGCGGGTCCGATTTTGCCGCCGCATTTGATGAATAGCGGCGGTAAAAACGACTCTAAAGATGATGAAGAAGAAAAACCGGCGAGTAGTAAGAAACAGAAGAAAGAGACGAAAGCACCGATAATGGGGTTAAGTTTCGGCGAAGAAGACGAATAATACACTACAAAATAGTATTGAACGTTTTCATTAAATGTAACATTAACGCCTGCGACCTTTATATCCTTTAACTCCGCCGCCGCCGCTTTGTTTTGTCTTCTTCACGCCTTTCTTCTCGTCGCCAAACGCGTACTTCTTCCTCCCCATAATCGCACTCAAATCGTCCTCACCGACGTCATCGTTTCGAATCCTTTTAAACCCGCCGCCTTTCTTCGCGTCTGCATCTCGCATTTGACTCGCCGCTATCCGTTGCGCCTCGTTTACTCGCTCCAACATTACCAGGCATTGTTCTTCCTCGACGGGATACTTCTCCAATCTCTTTTCAATCAACCGTTCGATTTTCTGATACAATTCCACATCGTATTGCGTAACAAGCGTAATCGCTAATCCGCTTCTGCCAGCTCGCGCAGTTCTCCCTACTCTGTGCACGTAATCTTTACTATTCATCGGCACGTCAAAATTTATAACCACGTCGACGCTCGGGATATCTAAACCTCTCGACGCGACGTCGGTGGCCACTAAAATGTTCCTCTCCCCGCTTTTAAATTTATTCAACGCGCCTTGCCTTTTCGGCTGCGACATTTGCCCATGAATAGGAATCGCACTGAATCCTAAATTCCTCGCCACTAGCGCTAACTTTCTTGTCTGTTCGCACGTTCTCGTGAACATCATAATGGTACTCGCGCTCAACTCGTTCAACAAGTAACACGCGTAACACTCCTTATGTTTCGCCGGCACGAACAAATAATTTTGCTTCAAACTTTTCACGGTGGAATATTTGGATGCGACTTCAACTTTCACCGGATCTCGCAAACAAGCCCTTTGCAATTTGTTCACTTTACTCGTCATCGTCGCCGAAAACAACTGCGTCCTTCGTTCTTTCGGAATCACCTTCAAAATCGTATCAATCTCCTCCTCGAAATCCAAATTCAACAGTCGATCCGCCTCGTCTAATATCAACACTTTCAACTGTCTCAAGCTAAACCCTTTGGTGTTTTCCAAGTGATCTACCACTCGCCCAGGTGTCCCCACGAGCACGTGCGGTCGTTTCCCAATCTGTAACGTTTGAGAGGTCATGTCCATGCCCCCGACTAACACCGCGCACTTCACCCCGATATCTTTCCCCAGAGACTCAAACTGTTCTGCAATTTGGCTCGCCAATTCTCTCGTCGGAGATAACACCAGCGCGTGAAACGCCTGCGGTTTCTCCAGTAAATCTTGGAGCGTCGGTAAAGCAAACGCGCCCGTTTTCCCGCTCCCAGTTTGCGCCAAGCCGATGACGTCTTTGCCGCCCAGCGCGTGCGGGATGGATTGTATTTGGATTGGAGAAGGGCGAGACCATGTCATCCGCTCGCAGGCGGCGCACAGTTCTTTGCACACGCCCAGCGACGCGAAGGTGACGACTTTGCCGTCAGACGAAGCATCATCATCGTCGCCAACGTTCTTTTCCTTTCGGTGGGCGTTTTCGGCGCTCTTTTGTTGGTCGCTCTCCGTGTCGGACATCGAGAGAAAGCGTTGGGAGGACCTTTTTGTGAGGCGGGAGCCGCCAAAAAATGTACACTACGACGTATTATGAGAAATACAAAATACGGCTACTACACGTCACTCACTCCTCACTCGCTCGCTACGCGGGTACACTCCATCGACTACAACTCTATTGTGTGCTTTTTCTCCCGTGCCCGTCGTTCTCACCGATCGTCGTCGTCGTTGCAAAATTCGGTGTCCATCAAAAACAGCTTCCCGAACAACGCGGTGCTCGTAGATTTGCGCGCGTAGAACAAACCGAGACCGCTGCCTTTGCTTTCGGCTTTTTCGATCAAGTCTCGTTTTCTTTCGAGGAGTGTTTCCGTTCTCCTTTTTACATTCGAGGTGAGAATGTAGGGTTCGCCTTCGATGACGTTTGCCAAGGTGAATTCGGGAGTGATTAAGAACCCCGTGGAAGTGGTCGGCGGCTTTTGTTGGCGGCGGTGGTCTCGGTCGTCGGCGCCGTCGCCGCGAAAACGAACGCTCGTCGGCGAATGAGACGTTTCATTCAACGATGATTTTCCCGTTGTTGTTGTTGTTGTTGTTGTTTTCGACTCAAACGCGACGTCGTCGTCGTCCTTAAAATCTTCTCCATCTTCATTGTTTTCTTCTGCGCCGAAAAACTCTCTCCTCAGTATCTCCAACCCCTCCCCGACGTCTCCGATCTCCTCCGCCGTCATCAACAAAATCTGCGGGTTGTTCTCCACCACGACGTCTACATGTTTCACATCTTTCAAAACCGCTTTCCATTCAATCGCCGCTTTCGTGATCTCTTTAAAGCTTCTCTCCAACACTTCTGGTTTCTTCCACAGCATCGCGTTCACGTCGCACGTCGGAAACAACACTTTCATTCTATCCAATCTCGCCGCGAGCGCCGCCGTCGCGTTTGCAGCCTCCGGTTTTACCATCTCATCCTCCAATCGCATCTCTGCCATTTCCGATCCCAACGCGACTAACCTGCGCACCATTTCTCTGTCTTTCACGCCTCTCGACGCCCAAAATTTCCGCAAACTTTCCTCGTTCGCGTCTTTTTGCGGTTGCGGGAACATCCATCGGTTTTGCCGCACCAGACGGTCGAAGTGCGTCTCCGTTCGCGTCGTCGTCGTCGTCGTTTCCCCAACTGTTTTTTTCCTCCCGA
>Ga0163111_10001380_pt1 | contig 14979 bp, 12 predicted proteins | sample CRUFie1St18metaG_FD_109645 | JGI IMG/M metagenome (GOLD analysis project Ga0163111, IMG submission 109645) | Marine microbial communities from the Costa Rica Dome - CRUD Field 142mm St18 metaG | ecosystem: Environmental > Aquatic > Marine > Oceanic > Photic zone | place: Costa Rica: the Eastern...
GCCGATATTAGAGGTGTTGATACTCATGGTGTTTCAAATATGTTGAGAAATTATGTTCAATATTTTAACGAAGGTTCGGCAAACCCAACACCAAATTGGAAGGTCACCAGAGAGACTGAATCATGCGCAACAGTAGATTCAGATCAAGGCCTAGGTGTAGTCGTTGTACCATTGTGCATGGAAATAGCAATTGAAAAAGCAAAAAAGACAGGTGTTGGTATTGTGAGCATTGGGAATGGAAGGCATCTTGGAATGGCAGCTTATCACGCAATGATGGCTTTAGATCATGATATGATCGGAACCTGCATGACATCGTCAACTACTAATGTTGTTCCTACACATGCTGCAAAACCAGGAATTGGAACAAACCCAATTGCTGTAGCCGCGCCTGCATTAAATAAAGCACCTTTTGTTTTTGATGCGGCAACAAGTGCTATTGCAACAAATAAAGTTAGAGTTGCTCAAAGAATTGGTGTTCCGCTTGCTCCAGGATGGATTACTGATGAAAAAGGGAACCCGATCATGGTTGACACTCCTCTGAAAAAATCTGACGACCCAAATGATGTTGCTGGAATCATGCAAACTCCTGTCGGAGCAACAAGAGAGTTAGGTTCTCATAAGGGATTTTCTCTTGGAATGGTAGTTGATATCTTAGGTTCGATCCTTAATGGAAGTTTAGCTGGCCCCTTGAGAACATTTAGAGCACACCAAAATCACTTTGTTGCTGCTTATTCAATTGAAGCTTTTACAAATCTGAATGAATTTAAAAAGATGATGGATGAATACTTACAAATTCTTGAAGATCTTCCGCCAGTTGAGGGACAAAAAAGAGTTTTGTATGCTGGTTTAATGGAAGAAGAAACAACAATAGAAAGAATGAATAAAGGCATCCCTTTGCACCCTGAAGTAATAAACTGGTTTCAGAATATTTGCAGTGAACTTTCTATAAAAATTGATGAATCTAAGCTGGGGGATGGATAATGCTGGAGAGATTTCATGTTTCTAAAAAAGATATTGTTCATATTGAAGAACAAAAACTAAGGACAGCAACAAAGGAAATTTTATTAACGCAAAATCTTTCAGAGGATGATGCAACTCGTGCAACAGATGCTTTATTGAAAGCTGATCTAAGAGGTGTAGAAAGTCATGGAGTTTCAAATATGTTGAGGGCATATTTGGGAGCATTTAAGTCAGAAAGCTTAAACCCAAAACCTAATTGGAAAATAGTAAAAGAAACACCTTCATGCGCAACAATTAATTCAGACAATGGATTAGGAATAGTTGTCGCCCCTAAAGCAATGGAAATTGCTGTCGAAAAAGCAAAAAAAACTGGTGCCGGAATAGTTACGATGAATAATTGTGGTCACATGGGAATGCTTGCTTACCACTCTATGATTGCTTCAGAAAATGACATGATTGGAACAACAATGGCTGCATGCTCTCCGAGAATGGTACCTACTTTTTCTTCTGTGAGAGCTTTGGGTACAAATCCAATTTCTTATTCTGCTCCCGCAGATAAATTACCTGACTTTGTTTTTGATGCTGCAATGACTTCAGTTGCAGGAAATAAAATAGTACTTGCTTCAAGGTTAAATGTTCCATTATCTAAGGGGTGGATTGCAGATAAAAAAGGTAATCCAATTATGGAGGATATTGATATAAATGAATTAGATAGCGAAGATGAGTCTCAAAATTTGGAAAGTAGATATAACAAAGGTTACATATCAAGTTCTGTTGACCTTTTACCTTTTGGTGGAACAAGAGAGATTGGTTCTCATAAAGGTTACTCGATGGCAGTTGTAGTTGATATTTTAGCTGGAATATTAAATGGAACTAAAACTGCTCCCACAGGCGAGTACAGAAACCAGGGTCACTTCGTCGCAGCCTATGATATTGATGCATTTATAGATACACAGGAGTTTAAAGAATTGATGGATAAGTACCTTCAAAGTTTACTCGACTTACCTTCTAATTCTGAAGGAAAAGATGTTGTTTATGCTGGATACTTGGAAAGTAGAGAGGAAGAAAAAAGATTGAAAGATGGCATACCTTTGCACAAAGAAGTTGTTGATTGGTTTAAAAAAATATCAAAAGAATTGAATACTGAGTCGCTATGAATAAGGTCAATATGACTTTTTTGCCATCTGTAAAAGATGATTTTTCTAAAGATCAATTAATCATTGACTGGTGTGAAAGATTAAAAGATACATTTGATTTTATAAACATATATATTCCTAAAAATCTTGAAGAAGCTAAAGATAATTTAACTAACTCAAATGCAGCTTACGGAGTCATAACGGAAGACCTTATTGACTACTGTGAAAATATCAAATGGCTCCAAGCCCCTCAAGCAGCCCCGCCACCTGATTTTTATTTTAAAAAACTTATCGATCATCCTGTATTAGTGACTAATTTTAGAGGGATTTACAATGATCATATTTCTCACCATATTATGGCCATGATATTGTCATTTTCTAGAAGTTTAAATTTATACATAAATCAACAATCTCAAAGAAAATGGAGCCCATTAAATTTAGAGCTGGGCTCAACAAGATATTTACCAGAGTCAAGAATACTTATTATTGGCGTTGGTGGTATTGGCGAAGAAACATCAAAATTATGCAGGTCTTTTGGTTCAGAAGTTATTGGCGTTGATGAACGAAGAACAGATAAACCAGATTACTTAACAAAGTTATTAAAACCAACTGAGATTGAAAAATATATAGGGTCCTCAGATTTTATTGTTTCAACCATTCCTCACACCCCGAACACTGAAAAGATTTTTAATTATGATTTTTTTTCAAAGATGAAGAAATCGGCTTTTTTCATAAATATTGGCAGGGGTAAAACAACTGTTCTTGATGATCTCGCGTTAGCAATTAAAAATAAAGAATTAAGCGGGGCTGGACTTGATGTTTTTGAACAAGAACCTCTACCTAAAAATCATGAATTATGGGAAATGAAAAATGTCATAATTACTCCTCATGTTGCAGCATACGATGTTCCTTATCTTAATGAAAGAAGATACGAAATTATTAAAAATAATTGTATTAATTTTAGAAATGGGGAAAATTTAATAAATGTTGTTGATAAAAATCTTTGGTATTAATGAAAAGGCATTTCACTTCAACATCATTTGTTTTGCATCCATCTGAAGACAAAGTACTTTTGCATTGGCACGAAAAGGTTATGGCTTGGTTACCTCCCGGAGGACATGTTGAAGAAAATGAAACTCCGGTTGACACTGCTATTAGAGAAACCTTTGAAGAATCTGGGTTAAATATTGAAATTATTGATTATGATCTTGAAAGAAAAAACCGTCATTTTATTGATGTTAAAGAAATTATTCCCCCTTACACTATACTTTTGGAAAGAATAAACGACCCAAAAAATGGTGAACATATTCATATAGATATGATATATTTTTCACAGGCCTTAAATCCTAAAGATTTAAAATCTGGTTGGTTTTGGGCAAATGAAAATGAGTTAAAAGGAAATGTTAATTTAAATTTCAATAATTCAAATGATGAAAAAATTCAAGATGATGTCAAATTTTTTGGATTGAAATGCATAGAATTAAGGAGAAAATATGGCAACTAAAAAAGAGCAGAAACGTGCTTTAGGAAAGCATAGAAGCTGGCAGACAACAGAGGGGGCTGTGAGAGCTCCACATAGATCAATGATGAAAGCTATGGGTCTTACAGATAAAAATATTGATGCTCCATTTGTAGGCATAGCTTCAACACACAATGAAGTCACTCCATGTAATGCAGGAATAGATCCTTTAGTTGAGCAAGTTAAAAGAGGAGTTTTTGCTGCTGAAGGAACTCCATTTGTGTTCGGCACTATAACTGTAAGTGATGCAATATCTATGGGTCATATTGGGATGAGAGGATCTTTAGTAAGCAGGGAAGTTATTGCCGACTCAATAGAAACTGTTGTATTTGCTGAAAGATTTGATGGATTAGTAGCTGTAGCTGGGTGTGACAAAAGTCTACCAGGAGCAATGATGGCAATAGCCAGATTAAATGTACCATCAGTATTCATCTATGGTGGATCAATATTGCCAGGAAACTTAAATGGTAAAACAATTCAAATTCAAGATGTCTTTGAAGCTGTTGGTAAGCACCAAAGTGGCGAAATTGATGATGATCAACTTTATCAAATTGAATCACGAGCTTGCCCTGGACCTGGATCATGCGGGGGTATGTTTACTGCAAACACAATGTCATCTGTTGGAGAAGCTTTGGGTTTGAGTTTGCCCGGATCTGCGTCTGAGCCAGCAGTTGATCAAAGAAAGGCAGCTTCAAGTAGATTAGCTGGTGAAGCTGTTTTAAACCTATTAAGAAAAGATATTAAACCTTCAGACATACTCACCAAGAAGGCGTTCGAAAATGCAGTAACGGTAGTAACAGCAATGGGGGGATCAACAAACACTTGTCTTCATTTGCCTGCTATAGCTTACGAAGCAGGGGTAGATTTAACTCTTGAAGACATACATGATATTTCAATGAGAACACCTCATTTAGCTGATATGAAACCTGGTGGTAAATACTTAATGTACGATTTAGATAATGTTGGTGGTGTGCCTTTGGTAATGAAAAGATTACTTGACTTAGGGTTGATACATGGTGATTGTATGACAGTTACAGGTAAAACTGTTAAAGAAAACTTAAGTAAAGTTGAAGATGACGGATCTGAAAATGATGTTGTTAAAAGAATTGATAACCCAATAAGCGCTACCGGTGGACTAGTAATTCTTCATGGAAATCTTGCTCCAGAAGGTGCAGTGTTAAAAGTAGCAGGTCATGATTATGGAACATCTTGGTCTGGACCTGCAAATGTTTTTAACCAAGAAGAAGAATGTATGGATGCTCTCAGAAAAAAACAAATAAAGCCAGGTGACTTTGTGGTAATAAGATATGAAGGTCCTAAAGGTGGGCCAGGCATGAGAGAAATGTTATCTATTACTAGCGCAATTGTTGGTCAAGGTCTTGGAGATAAGGTATTTTTAATGACTGATGGAAGATTTTCTGGAGCTTCTCATGGACCAATGATTGGACATGTTGGTCCTGAAGCCGCTGTTGGAGGTCCAATAGCTGCAGTTGAAAAGGGAGACATAATAGAAATTGATCTTGAAAAATTTGAACTAAATCTTAAGGTTAGCGAAAAAGAAATTAATGAAAGATTAAAAAACGTTGTTAAGCCTGAACCTCTTTTTAAGAGTGGTGTTCTTGCAAAATATACTAAACTTGTTCAGCCAGCATCAAAAGGTGCCGTTACGGGTTAGTTAACTAAATATTTTCTTAATCCACCCTTTTTTTTGTTCAGATTTCGAACCATTAAGTGCAGGTGGCTCTGTTGATGGAGAAACTTCTCTTCTTGATGAGCTACTTTTACTAACTTTACTTTTAACTTTGTAATTGCTTTTATATGTTCTTCTTGAAGAAGAAGGTTTTGAAGAAATCTTTCTTTTAGGTTTTTTATTTTCACCTTCTGGGGATGATAATTCGTCTGAAACTTCTTCTTTATTGTAAGATTTTGCAGCATTTTTTTGATCAGTTTTAGTCATCCATAAGTTTGAGAAGTAAGTTTTATTAAGTTTTATATGTAAATCAGCTATTCTGGCAGTTTCAGGTGATATATTTGTCTCAAATGCTGCTATTTCAACATGTTTACCTTGATCTTTTGCCGCTTGAAGAGCTGGATAGAAATCACCATCACCGCTTACCAAAATTGCTGTATCGTATAAGTCTTCATAAGCATTTTTAAGTATATCCACACCAATCATCATATCTACTCCTTTTTCGACCATAGCATCACCTCTTTGCTTTACTATTCCGAGCTTAACTTCTAAATAAGGTATGTCATAAAGTGCAGATAAAAACTTTTCTTGATCTTCAGATGCTCTTCCTCTTTGTTCTTGCTTAATGTTGTAATAGTAAGTCCTGACAAGGTTTCTGTCTCCAGATAGTTTTTCAGCAAACTTACCAAATTTTATGTCATTTCTTGAAAAGTGTTGATTCAATACATGGTAAAGGTTACTTCCATCTATAAAAACCATGACTCTTTCTTTTTTTACTTTTTGTTTTGCTTCAGCCATTAATTCTCCCAAGTTAAATAATTGATTTGATGAAATAAAAAATAAATATTAATGTAATTATATGTCTTAATAACCTAACTAATACAGCCTTTAAAGATAATAATTAAGAAAAAATTGTGAAAAAAGTAGAATTTGTTCCCTTAAAATCAGATATTGAAATGCCAAACGGCCTGCAGTGGCACGATCAAAGTTTATACGTCATTGACCAAAAAACAGACAATATTTTTATACTTGATGAAAAAGGGAAAATGATAGATGAATTCAGTACTCTTTGTGAAAATGGTTCTGGGATAACTATCGGGGATAACTGTATTTGGCTGGGGTCTAATGGAAGAACCGAAGCGAGACCTTTTAGGGGAAGTGACACTCATATTAGTTGGATTTTAAAGATAGATATGAAATCAAAGGAATTAATTTCTAGATTTCCTACACCTGATGGAGGGGGAGTTCATGGACTAGAATGGGATGACGGCTTGCTTTGGATAACAGCATTCAACCCAACTTCATTAATTTTAGTTAATCCCAAAACATTTGAAATTAAATTTAAATTTGAAATTAACCAAAGTCCTCATGGGCTGGCTATAGATGGAAATGGAATTTGGTGTTCTGACAGAGTTGATAGAAATATAATCAAATATAATAAAGATGATGGTAAAATTTTAGATATTATTCAAATCCCTAAAGATGGACCAGACCCCCATGGATTGTCTATAAAAAATGATAAATTATGGTATTCAGATGCAGCATTTCCTAACCCCATGAGACCTTACCCTGAAATTGGTTATTTAAATATAAAATGAAAATTCTTGATACTCACCATCACCTATGGAACCTTTCACTAAGAAAGTATGACTGGATCAATGATTTACCTAAAGAAGAAGCAAATGCTATAAATAAAAATTTTTTAATAAATGATCTTAATTTAGTAGCAAATAATAATAATTTAGATGGAACAATATGTGTTCAGGCACACCAGTCTGAAGATGAAGCTTTTTGGTTATTAGAAATAGCTAAAAATTCTGAACTAATTAAAGGAGTAGTTTGTTGGGTAGATTTAAAAAGTCCTTCACTTGAATCTTCTTTAGATAACTATCTATTAAATGAAAAATTTGTTGGAATAAGGCATGTTTGGCATGATGAAAAAGAAGAAGATTGGATAATGGATCCAAAAGTAATATCAGGATTAAAAATTTTATCTGATAGAGAAATTAATTTTGATTTTCTTGTGAGGCCAAATCATCTTAAATATATTTTTGAAGTTTATGAAAAAGTTCCTAGCTTAAAAGGAGTCATAGACCATATAGCTAAACCTTTTATAAAAAATAATATTTTTGAACCATGGGCAGCAGAAATGTCAGAGTTGTCAAAAATTGATAATTTATACTGCAAGATTTCGGGTATTGTCGAAGAAATGGATGATACACAAGAATTATCTATAATAAATAATTACACGAATCACATCATAGATAATTTTGGTTTTAATAAAATAATGTATGGTAGCAACTGGCCTGTTTGCTTAACTAAAAAAAGTTATTCTGAAGTCCTTGAAATAGCTAAAGATGTAATTCCATCGTCGGCTTATGAGAATTTTTTCTATTCCAATGGGGAAGAATTTTACCTTAGTTAAACATTGTTTTTATTGATATCAAAAACAGCATCATTAATTGGATAAATATCTCTTTTAATATTTTTGAAATTTAAATTTTTTAGATCTGCAGTTGTTGTCCCTTTAGTATTAACTAAAAGTGTTTTTGCAGCGAAAGGATCATATGCAGGCCTAGGCAAAATAACTCCTCTAGTAGTAATTAACTGTTTTTTCTTTGGATCAATTCCTATATGAGTTAATTGGCCAATACTTGAAGGTGGCAATCTAAGTGTAGTTAAAATAATAGATCCTTTATCGGGAGTTTCAACAAGTGCAGTGGTTCCTTGATTATATTTAGTATATCCTCCATGCCTTATTTCACTATCTTCCCATATTCCATCAGTGATATTTTTTACAACTCCTTCAATATCAACTGAATCACCATGCTGATCATCAACTTTGCCACCAACCTTTAATTTAACTTTTGAACCTACCCCATTTACTTCACAATGTTTTACAGATTCTGGGTCAAAGAAAACAGTACAGTAATTACTTACTTTTTGGTTTATTATCTCTTGCAATAAAAAGGTCGAGTCAGCTGAACTCCCACCTCCGGTATTATCACCAACATCATTTAAAATAACAGGAAACTCTGTTGAATTTTTTGCTATTTTCACAGCATCTGAAACTTCGTATGCATTTAGGTTATATTGATTTCTATTATCCCAGGCAAATTTTGCCACGCCTTCACATTTTTCTTTTGATAATTGAATATCATTATCAGTGTAAACAACAAATGATGAACCAAGTTCTGGAACATCAGCAAATTGAAATCCTAAGGCAAAACTGGCAGAGATCACTGATTTATCATTTGATATATTTTCCATTCTTTTTATTATCTGGTTGACAGGTTCCTCAAATGTATTTTGCTTTGTCATATTTATCATCATTGGCGGAGCAATAAATGTGCCTGTCGGACTAATTTGATTTTGAACAATTTTAATTATAATTTTTGCCGCCTCAACCCCTCTATCGTATGTGTCTAAATGAGGGCAAGTTCTAAATACAATTAAAACATCTGCATTATCAAACATTTTTGAAGATATATTTGCATGCTTATCTAGAGTACAAACAATAGGGAAATTTTTTCCAAGTTTTTTTCTAAGCCTTTGCAGTACTTCACCGTCTGCATCTAAATATTCTTCTGAAACTGTCGCTCCGTGCAAATTGATAATTAATCCATCACTCTCGTCAGCATCAATTTCATCAACTAACTTTTTAACTATCCTCTCATATGCTTCTTTTTCAACAGTCCCAGAAGGTGTTGCAATTGCACACATCTTTGGAATATATTCAATTCCTTGTCTTTCAAGCTCATTGATAGATCCACTTAATTCGTGATTGCCGCCTTTGAAATAGCTAACAATATCTTTTCCTTGAATAAAATCCCCAAAATGAGGATTCATAAAATTTTCTACAGGAGTAGTTTTTTTTATAAAAGTATTTGACTCATGCATAAAGCAGGTCAATGTTATTTTCATATTATTAACCTCTTCCAATGTAAGGCATCTTTGTGGCCATAATAGTTATAAATTGTACATTTGTTTCAAGAGGAAAATTAGATATGTTTAATACAATATCTGCAACATGATTAACATCAAATGTCGGCTCAACCATTGTTGATCCATTTGCCTGAGGAACACCTTTTTTCATTCGTTCAGTCATCGGCGTTGCGGCATTACCAATATCTATTTGACTACAAGCAATATTATATTTTCTTCCATCCAGTGAAATAGACTTTGTTAATCCACTTACACCATGCTTTGTAGCTGTATATGGAGCTGAATCAGGTCTTGGAGCATGAGCTGAAATTGATCCATTATTAATTATTCTTCCACCCATTGGATTTTGATTTTTCATAATTTTGATTGCTTCTTGAGAGCATAAAAAGGTACCTGTTAAATTTGAGTCAACAACATTTTGCCAATCTTCAAAAGTTAATTCTTCAAACAATTTTTTAGGTGCTCCACCTCCTGCATTATTGAACAAAACATCAAGCCTTCCAAATTTTTCAAAAGTAATTTTAAATAAGTTTCTAACTGATTCTGGATTTCCAACATCACAAGTAATTGCAACAATTTTATCGTTACCTACTTCATCTACAGTATTTGCAAGGGGTTCTTCTCTTCTACCAGTAATTACAACAGAATACCCGTCATTAGCTAAAGCCAATGCAGATGCCTTGCCAATTCCTGAGCCTCCACCAGTAACAATTGCAACTTTATTTTTAGAATCATTCATAATTTCCTCCTTGTAAACATTGTCTAAAATGAAGATAATTTCATAATATTGGAAATGAAACTTTTCTGCTAGATTGTTAAAAAGGAGCAAAAAAATGCCCAAAGATTTAAATGTACTAATTCTGAATAGTGAAGCTTTAAAATTATCAATTGATGATTTAATTGATGAAATTAATGTACCTGTAAAAAAAGATATTGTTGACATTTCAAATAAAGATGAAATTAGAAAAATATTACCAAATTACAATGTATTAGTTTCTACCTCATTAGACGTTTCAATGAAAAATGAATCAAAAAACTTAAAAGCTATTTTTATGCCAGGTGCAGGATGGGATAAAATTTCTGCTGAAGCAGTTCCAGATGGTTGTGTGGTCACAAATAGTTATGAACATGAAAATGCAATAGCTGAATATGTTGTTATGTCTATGATTGCTCTTGACCGAGAATTAATAAATGCCCACAATAATTTTTCTAAAAGCAAATGGGATTATTGGCCAGCAAGATTTGGACCATTTAAAGAACTATCTGGAAGAAATGCTGTAGTTATTGGATTGGGAAGAATAGGAAAAAAAGTACTTGAATACACAAAGGTTTTCGGGATGAATAATTATGCCGTTGAAGAGCAAGATGTTGAAAAGAAAGTTATAAAAGAATTAAACATCAAAGAAGTTTTTAAACCTAGCGAAATGACAAAGATAATTTCAAAATCAGACTTTGTTATTGTTTGCGTTCCTTTTATTAAGTCGACCAAAGGATTAATAGGAGAAAAAGAAATCTATTCAATGAAAAACGACGCATTTATAATTAATCCTGCTAGAGGACCTATTATTCAAGAAGATCATTTATACTATGCATTAAAATCTAATAGGATTGCTGGTGCATGCCTTGATACTTGGTATACTTATCCAAAGTCAGAATCTGATGATCCATCTCCATCAAAATACAATTTTAATGAATTGAAAAATGTTATCTTGACCCCACATGTTTGCGGTTCAACATATGGAACATTTTCAAGAAGGATGAGGATAGTTGGTCAAAATATAAATAATTTTTACAATGATAAAAAATTGCTTAATATAGTCGACGAATTATCTAAAGTTTAATTACTTATTTCAAACATTTGAAACATCGCAATGGATGCTGCAACTGAAGCATTTAATGAATCAATTTTCTTAAATTTCATTGGTATTTCGTAGGTAAAATCTAACTTTGTTTCTACTAAATTAGAAATCCCATCATGTTCTGAGCCTACAACTAATGCTTTTCTATTCTTATTAAAATCAATATTAGATTTATTTTTAGATTTTCCTTTTAATCCATATATCCAAAAATTATTCTTTTTTAATTTTTCAATTAAGTTCGAAATATTTACAACTTTTATTATATTTAGACTATGAATTGCGCCTGCAGATGATCTTATGGATCCAGGAGTAATTCCGACTGATCTTTTTTTTGGAATAAAAATATTTTCAATTCCAAAAGCTAGGGCAGATCTTGAAATCGAACCAAAATTATGAGGGTCTTGTATTCCGTCTAAAATTAAAACATTTAATTTATCCGAATTATCTAAATTATCCCAAAATTTTATCTCAGGAAAATATCCCTCTGATACAAGATTTGCAATAACACCCTGATGTTTACCAGTATTACTTAATTTAGACATTTCTTTATCTTCAGAAAGTACTAACTCGATTTTAAACTTTTTACATTTTTCATTTATTTCAAAAAATAATTCAGATTTATCTAGTTTTTTTGAAATTAATATTGAATCTATGCTTTCAGGTGTTTTTAATGATTCAAAAACTGCTCTTCTTCCCTCAGATGTAGGATTTTTTCTCAATTTATTTGTTCGGCTTGGCATAATTACTAAAATATTAATATAAATTTATATAAATTGTTCGATTTGACTGCTAGCATAACAAAAAATTGTTTTATATTAAAAAATGCATAATTTAAAAAAATATTCTTTGCTACTAATCTTAATTTTAATTTTTAGTTGTAGTTCTTACACAGAAGACAACAGAATAATTTATATTTCAGAAAAAGATGGAAATCCTGAAATTTATTCTATGGACAAAGGAGGTAATAATTTAAAAAGATTAACAAATAGTTCGAAATCTGAACAAAATCCTAAATTATCACCTGATGGTAAATATTTAGGATTTATAACCATCAAAAATTCTATTAAAGAACTATATTTAATAGAAATGGAAGAAAATGGTAAACAATTGCAAATAAGTGAAAAAGGTTTAAGTGTTGAAGACTTTTTTTGGTCACCAGATTCACAAAAATTAACTTATAAGGCAAAAGATAATGAGCAAATACACGATATTTACCTTTACAACATAACAAAAGAAACAACTAATAAGGTTACAAATAATAAGTTAATTGAAAAATTAGGAAATTGGTCTCCAGATGGAGAATGGATTGTTTACTCAGTAATAAGAGGAGATGAAAATAAAGTTGGAATTTTTAAAAAGAATCCAGATGGAGTTGATGAAGTTAGGCTTACAGAAAATTTTGAAGATCATGATCCACTATGGTCACCAGATGGCGGAAAAATAGCTTTTCTATCATCTAGAGGCTCAGAGGACATAGATATATATATTCTTGACATTGAAAATAATGAAGAAAGAAATGTTACTGCTTCACAAGGCAATGATTATGATTTCAGTTGGGATCCTGATGGTAAAAGAATTACATTTGTTTCTGAAAGAGAATCCAATCCAGAAATTTATGTTGTTGATGTGTCTGTTAAGCAGGATCCAATTAGGTTAACTGATAATGACAGCATTGAACATTCACCTAAGTGGAAAGAGAATAAAATAATTTTTATTTCAGATTCAGACGGAGATGATGATATTTATTCTATGACTCCCTCTGATGGGTCAAGCCAGAAAAGATTAACTGAAACTGACCAAAATGAATCAGAATTATTTTGGTAATTAAAGCTAAAAACCATTAAATTTTACTTATTTTTTACTTTTCTGTAACAAATTTTGCTATTTAACATCAATCAGGTAAAATTTAATTTTCAGAGTCGAATGCAAATCTAATAAATTTGCTCGTAAAACTAGAGATGGAGGAGAAATGTTCTCTAAGAGAAATTTCATTTCTTTTGTTGCTCTTTTTTCACTTACGTCTTTGATTCTAGCTTGTGGTTCAACTGAAACAGTTGAAGTTGTTAAAGAGGTAGAAGTAATCAAAGAAGTTCCAGTAGAAAAAATTGTAACTGAAGAAAAGGTCGTCGAGAAAACTGTTGAAGTTGAAAAAGTAGTTGAAGTAGCTGCTCCTGAAGAAGACACAATTGATCTTACTTGGGGTAAGAAGAAGATTGAAGGTGTATTCGGACTTCGATGGCAAGGACCATACAGAACATCAGCAATTATTGACATGCAAGGTGTGGAAGAACCATTGTTCATTTACAAAAATGGAACTCCAATGGAACCTTACACAGCTGAAAGCTGGGATGTAAGCGCAGATGGAAAATACTTAAATATAAAAATTAAAGATGGAATTACATTTAATTCACCAAAAGGATCCGAATCAATTGAATTCGGTGAATTTGATGCAGAAGATGTTTGCTGGTATTTCAATAATGCTAACCCATCTGTAAACGCAGAAAGTACTGACCCTAACGGTGGTGACTATGCCGCTGTGTTTGGTGAATGTGAAGTTGTTGACTCACACACACTAAAATGGGAGTTAGTATCTCCACTTTACTTCTGTTTCCCAATATCTGACTTCGGATGTTTGAGTGCTCGAATGGGTCCTCAATCTAAAAAGTCTTATGACAAAATGGGATACGAGTGGTCAAAATCTCACCACGTAGGTACAGGTCCTTACATTCAAGGTGCATGTATTGCTGGTGACAGATGTACTATCCACAAAGCCGGTGACAAACACTGGAGCGGAAATGCTGGTCAAGTTGATTCAATAACTCAAATCCAAGTACCAGAAGTACAAACTAGAATAGCTATGCTTGAAAACGGAACTTTAGACATGGCCGACATGGACTTTAAGATGGTTCCTAGCCTTTTAGATAAAGGACTAGACTTTGTTGAAACTATGCCAGGTTCATATGTTAACCAATCAATTATTTGGTCAGGTAACTTATGGGAAGAAGTTCACGCAAGAACAGGTGAAGCTCTAAATCCTTGGGATGCTCCTTCATACGCTAAGGACTATCCATGGATTGGAGACCCATGGCAAACAGTATACCCAGATAAAGTTAAGTACACTGATACTGACAACCCTGCAGGTATGACTGACATGGAACAAGCAAGACTTGTAAGACTAGCTCTAAGCGTTGCTATTGATAGAAACGCAATAAACAAAAACATACTTAATGATTTAGGTCTTCCAATCTACTCAGAATACATGGGTCCAGAATACCCAGGTTGGGATGCAACTCGAGATTCAGGATGTTGGGATGTCGGTGACATCGGTAAAGGAGCAGCTGCTGCTGCACCTCCAACAAAACGAGCTTGTGTTGGTACTGAAGCAATCATGGGTGACGGTGTTCCTTGGGAACTACCAAATGGTGGTGGAGACTTAGCACTAGCTGGTGAACTATTGGATAAAGCAGGATACCCTGCTGGATCTGATGGAAAGAGATCTGGCTTTGGTGGAGAATTAGTATTACAGAGTTATGTTGCTGAAACTGGTGAAGTATCACTAGAGGTAGCAGACACAGTAATGTCTACTTGGACACAATTAGGTCTTGAAATTAGTGGTCTTGAAGAAGACTACGGTGGTGTAATTAGCCCTCGAATGAGAAGAAGAGAGCAATTACTTCCAGTATTAAAGAATGGTGACGTTCACTCGAACTCATACCCTCTTGACTGGCCACTACCAACTGTTGACTCATCATCATCTAGACCAGGATGGGGTCCAGGATTCGAATCTCCAGCACAAGCGTACTGGTTATTCCAAATTCTACCTGAGAAAGATCCTGCTAAACGTGGTGAAATGCACTTAATGGGTGTTGA
>Ga0163111_10001381_pt1 | contig 14974 bp, 14 predicted proteins | sample CRUFie1St18metaG_FD_109645 | JGI IMG/M metagenome (GOLD analysis project Ga0163111, IMG submission 109645) | Marine microbial communities from the Costa Rica Dome - CRUD Field 142mm St18 metaG | ecosystem: Environmental > Aquatic > Marine > Oceanic > Photic zone | place: Costa Rica: the Eastern...
AAAATTTTAAGATTGACTCTTACTCAAAAAATAAAAAAAATAATTTCATTACAAGAATTTTTTTTTCATTTTATATCCTTAAAAAAATAAATAAAAACTCATTGATAATATCTAGGAGTTTAATTTCAAGTTTAGTGTTATCTTTATTTGGAATTAAGAATGTACTTGAATTACATCATCCACCAAAGGGATTTAGTAGTTATATTTTCTATTTATGTAGATTTTTTAAAATAGAAAATAACTTAGATTATATATTTTTACACAAAAATATAAAAAAAAATTTAAAAATCAAAAAAGGAATTGTACTAGATGATGCTTGTGATACTAGCGATTTTAAATTAAGAAAACTAAAAGTTAAATTTGAATATTGTTATGTTGGCAGTCTATTTAAAGGAAAAGGTCTAGAGAGAATCATTGAGCTTGCTGATTACTATCCCCAAAAAAAATTTCATGTTTTTGGAGATACCAAAACTATTGATAGAAATTTTAATAAACTCCAAATTGAAAAATTAAAAAACTTGTATATGCACAATTTCAGAAGTTATAAAGATATCCCTTATATATTAATGAGTTCTAAATTTTTATTACTTCCTTATTTAAATAGAGTAGCTGTAAATTCAAAAAATTTGGAAGTATCAAATTTTATGTCTCCTTTAAAAATGTTTGACTATCTTGCCTCTGGCGGAATTATAATTGCATCAAACTTAAAAGTTTATTCTCATGTATTAAAAAATAATTTTAATTGTTTAATGCCAAAAACAAATAACTCTGAATCTTGGATAAATTTAGTGAATTTTTTAACAATAAAAGAAAAAAAATTTAATAACTTGAGGATAAATGCATTAAATACAGCTTCAAAATTTACCTGGGATAATAGAGTAAAAAAAATTTGTAAATATTTTAAATACTAATGATCAATAAAAGGTACATTTTTTTAATTTTCAGAAGTAATTATAGAAAATCAACTATTGGAAACTTTGGTAAATCTAATTCTTTTGGTGATATTAAATTAATTTCTTTATCAGGAAGAATCAAATCAATTTTTGGAAGGATATTATATTTTTTCAAGATGGGTAAATTTATATCAGTAGACGGTGACCCTTTTTTAAGGGATGAAAAAAATTCTATCAATATCTGGTTTACCGGTACAAGTTTAAGAATTACAAAAAAATATAAAGATTTCAAAAACAATTATGTAAATATGGATAATCCAATAATAGATAGAGAAAAAAAAATATTTAGATTTATGCCGATAATCCACAACAGAAATCAGATTAGAAAAGATCGAAAGATAATTTTTATGGGAAAAATATTTTTCCATCCCAAAGAAGATGACTTATTGAGCCAAGAGGAATTAATTAGTTGTGAAAATGATCTATTAAATGACTTTAGTTTAACCGATAGTTTAGACTTTTGGAAAAAATTTAAAAAACAAAATAATCAAACTGATAAATTTGAAAATTACAGAATTCTTAAAACATTTTTAAGAGAAAAGATAATTTTAAAGATAAATAAAAATTTTAAAGAAAGTTTTTTAGTTTATGGTGAAAACATCAATGATAGTAACATCAAATTTAAAAAACCAGTATTTGATTTAAATAAAGTAAAAAAAATTTATGAAGGGAATCTTTGCCTTGATACCGGCTCAATTATGGGTAGTCTTTCACTGTATCCCAGGTCTATTCAAATACTTGAAAGTGGGGGATTATTGCTACAAACAAAACAGATCGATTCAAAAAATATTTGGAACAATTTATCTGAAAAAATCATATCTAATAATTTAGAAAAATTATTAGCAGACCTAGATAGTTTTTTATCAAACACAAAAAAATGTAATGAAGTATTAGAGTCACTTGAAAATAAATTCTCTAATAGTAAAAAAGAAATAGAAGTTTCGTTAAAAAAAATTTTCTTTTAAAACTGAAAGTAAATAAATTTTTCAGATCTGCCAACACTAATACCAAGTCCAGCTAAAATAATAAATATAAAAAAAATAATTACAGATAAAATATTGGTCCTTTTTGAAAAATTTTTTATTGAAAAAAAATTATCAAATTTTTGAGAGACTACTACGGCAATAACCATGAAAATTATAAATAAATTTTCTATACTAAACAGTTCCAAAATCGACCCATAAAGTTTTGAAAAATATTGAATAAATTTGTTCATTTCAGTAATTCTAAAAACAATCCAAAGATTAAAAATTATAAAACAATTTAAAAATATTCTTAAAGTACTTTTATTTTTATAAAAACCAAATATTTTTTCTATACATAGAATTAAGCCATTTAAAAAACCCCAAACTATAAAATTTAGACTAGCTCCGTGCCAGAGACCAGCTATAGACATGGTTATAATTAAGTTTCTATATGTTTTCATTTTAGAACTTTTTGATCCGCCCAAAGGTATATAGACATAATCTTTAAACCATCGTGATAGTGTCATATGCCAATTCCTCCAAAATTCTGTAAGAGAGTAAGTTAAATAAGGTTTGTTAAAATTTATTGGCAACTCTATTCCTAAAATGATTGAAGCTCCAAGTGCCATATCAATATAACCGCTAAAATCAAAATATATTTGTAACGGAAACAATAAAAAGGATCGAAACAAATACTCAGATGAGAAATTATTTGGGTTTAAAAAAATTGGGTCAATAATTTCTGCTATATTGTCTGCCACAAAGACTTTTTTTGAAAAACCTATTAAAAAAAGTATCAAACCAAATTTTATGTTATCCTTGCTAAAAAAAATTTTACTTTGAAGTTTAGGGAATAGTTCGTTTAGTCTTAGTATTGGACCTGCAATTAGTTGTGGGAAAAAAAGTATAAATTCTGTTATAGAGAAAAATCCAATAATTTGTTTATCAAAAATTTTATTTTTTACATCAATAATTGATGCAATTGCAGTAAACGTTATAAAAGAAATTGCTAATGGAATTTCTCCTTTGAAAACAAAATTGGAAAATATTTTAATTCCAAAAGTATTTGTTATAAAATCAGAGTACTTAAAGTAAATGAGTGGTAGTAAAAGTAAAAAAACCCCCAAACTTAACTTTACATTTTTTTTGATTAGGAAAAATGTAAGAAAGCAAAAATATAGAATTAAGAGAACAAAATAAAAATTCCAAAAAGAGTAAAAAATTAAACTGAAGATTATAATAAGGTTTCTCTGACTCTGTTTAAATAATTTTAAAGTTAAAACAAAGATTAAAAAGAAAACGATAAATTCAATTGACGAAAAAATCATAAATATTTTTGGCTATTAATTCATGTGCATAAGCGTTCGGATGAGGATCATTATAGTCATTCCACAAATCTTTTTCATTAATTCCGTCAAAAACTTTTAGTAAATCATAAAATTTGAAACCAATTTCATCTGCTAATTTTTTTATTCTAACATTAATAAACTCCAATTTATAAGGTTTAAGCTGATGAATGTCTGGCATATTAACAATATAACAGTTTACTTTTTTTTCATCACAGTGTTCTTTAAATTTCATCAAGTTTTGCTTAGCAATTAATAAGCCACTATAATTATCATCAAATAATTCTTTATAATAACTTTCCAAATTTTCTTTTTTAAACTTAGATTTATATGAATTGACTAATTTCCAAACTATTACCGCAAAGTGAGAATGTTTAATAAAAAAATTAGCATCTTTGTTAGTCAAAATCTCCGTGTCATTGACAAAAAAAACAATTACAATGTCGGTAAAATTTAGATCACTCCAATTTTCTAGATAATTATTTACATATCTCTCAGTATTATAATTACCAATACCACCATTTATGAACAGCCATTCCTTGCCTTTATCATTAGAAATTTTATTTAACTGGTTAGACATAACTTTTGAATTTTCCACTCCCCAACCCAAAGGAATAGAGCTACCTAAAATTAGAAAAGATCTTTCATATTTTTCCAAAATTTTGTTATCAATGTCTATATCTCTTTGACCAAAGTTATTAACCTTAATTTCTACTTTTTGCAAAATCTCAGACTTATTTTTTTTGTGGACATGACCAATCTTTATATTTTCGGATTTCACTTTTAAACTTTTTGCATACTTCCACATTTCAATATCATAATTAGGAATTAAATAATGCTTGACCCTAAGAACTGTTTCACAAAAAATTAAAGAGACACCCAATGAGAATATGATTAAAAATATTATTTTAGAGAAGTTTTTGACTTTATAAATCATGAATAAAATTTGCTTTAAGAGTATAAGTTATTTTTAATCATTTAATAAATACGAAATTAATCCAACTCAAATTTTGTTTTATAGTTTTTTTTTAATTTTTGATTTTGCTCATTTTTGTCCAAATAGAAGTTTCCAATTACAAGTTTATCCAATTCAGTGCCCATAAAACAATTAAAAGCATCTTCTGGTGTATTCACAATTGGTTCACCTCTGACATTAAATGACGTATTTACAATAACAGGACAATCGGTTTTCTGCTTAAACATTTTAATTAAATTGTAATATTTTTCATTAGTTTCTTTATGTACAGTTTGTATCCGTGCTGAGTAATCAACATGAGTAACAGCTGGAATATCTGATCTTTTAACATTAAGTTTTTCAATACCAAACAATTTTTTTTCATCATCGCTCATTTTTTTTTGTTTTTCTTTTTTTATTTTTGATACCATTAGCATGTATGGACTGTCAGAATTAAAATCAAACCAGTTGTTAACATCCTCCCTAAGCACAGAAGGTGCAAAAGGTCTGAAGCTTTCTCTGTATTTCACTTTAAGATTAAGAGTTTTTTGCATTGTTTCTGATCTTGGATCTCCAATTATAGATCTACCCCCTAATGCCCTAGGACCAAATTCCATTCTTCCTTGAAACCACCCAATTCCTAAACCTTCGGAAAGATCTGTGGAAGTTTTATCAATCAATTCATTATCATTTAAAAAATGAAATTTGGCACCCAAATCATTCAATCTTTTTTCTATTTCTTTATTATTAAATTCTGGCCCAAGATAAGAACCTCTCATTTTATCAACTCCTTTGTTTTGTCTTTGATTGTTTAGTTCTATATGCCAATACGCAAGTGCTGCACCAATAGATCCACCGGCATCTCCTGCAGCAGGCTGAATCCAAATATTTTCAAAAATCTTTTCATCATGTATTTTTCCATTAGCAACGCAATTCAAAGCAACTCCACCTGCCAAACATAAATTTGGAATTTTGTATTCTGCATGGAGAGACCTGCATATTTTTAACATAACTTCTTCGGTTACTTCTTGTATAGATGCAGCAATATCCATATGAAATTCAGTTAACTCATCCTTTTTACTATCCCGTGGATTCTTACCAAATAAATCATGAAATTTTTTACTGGTCATAGTTAATCCGGTTGTATAATTAAAATATTTTTGATCTAATTTAAAAGACCCATCTTCTTTGATATCAATCAATTCTTTTCTAATTTGATCAGCATATTTTGGTTTTCCATATGGAGCTAAACCCATCAATTTATATTCACCACTATTAACTTTAAATCCAGTGTAAAAGGTAAAGGCTGAATATAATAATCCTAATGAGTGTGGAAAATGGATTTCTTTTTTAATACTTAAATTTTTTCCATCACCGATTGCTACTGTTGTTGTAGCCCATTCACCTACTCCATCAGCGGTTAGAATAATAGCTTTATCAAATGGAGATGGGTAAAAAGCACTAGCCGCATGACTTAAATGATGTTCAGAAAAAAATATCTTTTTCGAATTATTAAAATTAATGTCATGAGATTTGAGAAGTTGCAGAAGCATCTTTTTTTGAAACAATTTTTCCCTTAACCAACTTGGCATTGCCATTGTAAACTGAGCAAATCCTTTTGGTGCCATGGCAACATAAGTTTCCAAGAGCCTCTCAAATTTTAAAAATGGTTTTTCAAAAAAGACTATAGCGTCTATTTGAGAAAGCTTCGTTTTTGAGAAATTCAGGACAAATTCAATTGCATGAAATGGATACCCTGCGTCGTGTTTTTTCCTTGTAAACCTTTCTTCTTGAGCTGCAGCAACTATGTTTCCATCTTTAATAATTGCAGCCGCACTATCATGGTAAAATGCAGAAATTCCCAATATAGATGTCATCTCAATAATTTTCTAAATTATTAAAAAAATTTTTATTCATTAAATATATCTGATAATAAAGTTAAATTTTTATATATTAACCTAGCTTGGAGTTTCTCTCCACTCAAAGTTTTGTGTAAATCATCACAAAATAACAATTTCTCCTCTTTTTTTTCTAAAACTGGTTTTTCCTCTATTATTTTAACATAAGGTTTATAATTCACCTCTAAATTGCGAATAACTTTTTCGTACAACTTAAGTTTATATAAATTATTTTTAGAAAGATCTTGCTTACCAAAAAGAGAAATAATAAAGAATTCTTTTACACCATACTTCTTAGATATTTCTATAATTTCTTTAGTATCTTTTTCAAAATTATTTAAGGCAAAATTTATGTCTTTATCACTTGGCTTTGATGGTTGTTTAACCAAACTTTGATTATTTAATGATACATTAATTCTGTCAATGATTTTATCTAATAGGGAGTAAAATATAAGATAACTTTTTAAAGTTTTATCTAATCTTTTTATAAATATAATAAACTTTGTTTTATTAACATTTTTTTTGCCTATTATATTTTCTGGATAAAATTCTATTGCCCACAAAATTATCTTTGGTTGATTTAAAATTATTTCTCTCCAAAAAAGTGAGATTTGTTGTTTTGATTTTGACCCGTTATAGGCAAAGTTTTTGTGAGTAAATTTTTTATTTAAATTATAAATTTCGTTTGACCATGATGATGACTGGCCAGCCTCACAGTTATATCCTGCAGTTGTGGAACCACCAAAAATCCAAATATTTTCAGTATCGGATGAGACATATTTTTTGAGGTTCCTATCTTTATCTACAATTGTGACCTGAAATTTACTTAAATCTACAATTTCAAATGTCACTGATTTTTTAAAACCGTATTTAAAAACATCTTTATTAGTAAAGACAAAAAGTGCTGACCTAGAAAGAATTTCTACTATTACTATAAAAATTAAGGTTAAAAATAAAATCTTAACTGTAAAATTTAAACTTTTCAATTTTATGTGTTTAAAAAATTGTATAAATAAATGGGGCTATCGCTGAACCTTGGCTAAGAACAATAATCCCCCCAAATAAGACCAAAACAATAATTATTGGCAAAAGCCAATATTTTTTTCTTACCCTTAAAAACTGCCAAAACTCTTTAATAAATTCCATATTAAAATTGATTTTTCATACTATTGTTTTTATCATTCTTTGCAATCCAATAAGTTTTGTTATTGTTTCTTTTTAAGTTTAATAAATCTTTTTTAAACAACCTGACCAGAATACCAGTTGGCGTTACCACAAAAAAATAAATAACACCCATGACGATTGGAGCTATAAAACTTCCTAAAAAAATTCCAAATTTAAACCACATTTTATTTAGAGGGCTTAGAATCTTCGAATTTAAAACCCCCAAAACCAAGAAAATTAATGAAATTGAAATTGCCCAAATCCTGACTCCATTTTCATCTAATAAAGGCCAACAACCAATTATCAAAAAAACAATAAAAAAAACGATGCCAAAGCCACGATTTGATCCAATTTTAATATTTTTTTCCATCTTATTAATTTGTTATTTTTTTAAAGGTTTCATACCTAATTAATTAATATGAAAATTAAAATTAGTAAACTAGAATTTGTGAAAATTAAAGAAATTCAAGATATGAAGACAAGGCATAGAATAATTTGTTAAGGCGTCAGATAAAAAATTATATGGAAAAAGAAATCTATTATTGGTCTCCTTTTTTAGGAAGAGTTGCTACCATTAGAAGTGTTGTAAACTCGATGATAGGATTAAAAATGTATAGAGGCAAGTACTACAAAATTAAATTAATTAACTGTTATGGTGAGTGGAATATTTTAAAATCTTACTTAAGAAGAAAAAATATAAACATAATTAATTTGCAAGAAAAAATAAACTTTAATATAAATTTACATGGTTTTATAATTTCAAGGCTTATATATTTTTTTACATTAATAATTTCATATCAAAAATTAAAAACTCTATTAATAAAAAATCAGCCAAATTTTTTAATGGTACATTTGTTAACTTACATACCCTTTATCATGTATTTAAATAATAATTTTAAAACAAAATTAATTTTAAGAATTTCTGGTAAACCAAAACTCAACTTTTTTAGATCATTCTTATGGAAAATTTCTAATAAGAATATAAGCTTAGTTTTTTGCCCAACTATTGAAACCATGGATTATTTGAAAAAAAAAAATATTTTTGATAAAGAAAAACTGAAGTTCTTACCAGACCCTGTTATATTTGAAGAGGAAATTAAAAAACTGACTAAAGAAAGATCCAAATCTAAATTAAAATTGAATAATAATTCTTTTTTTTTAAGTGTTGGAAGGTTAACAAAACAAAAAAATCACGAGCTACTTATTAGTTTTTACAAAAAATATGAAATAAAGGAGAAGTTGGTAATAATTGGAAATGGAGAACTTAAAGATTATTTAATAAAATTAATACGTAAATTAAATTTGGAGAAAAAAATTTTCATTCTAAACTACAGAAAAAATATATTCTTTTATATCAAGAGGGCAAAAGCTGTAATCGTACCTTCATTATGGGAGGATCCAGGATTCGTAATGATAGAATCTGCTTATTCAAAAAAATCAATTATTTGCTCTGATTGTCCAAGTGGCCCAAAAGAATTCATTGGAAAAAATAAAGGTGGTTTTTTGTTTAGATCAGACTCTTTGGTCTCATTAAATAGTTCTATTAAAAGTTTTTTAAATTTAAATAAGAATGATTTAAATAAAAAAATTCTTTATGCAAAAAAAAAATCAAAGATTTATACTATTGAAAATCATTCTAAAATGATAAATAGATATTTAAATTAGATGGGTAAAACATTTTTAAGTCTTGGTAATCAACCGTTAGCAAATGATTTTAAATCAAATAAAGTAAAATCTTTTTATACTTTAAACCTAAAATTTAATAATCAAACTAAACTGGTTTCCATTAATAAAAGAGTTAAAAAGGAAATCATGTTTAACAAAACTTACCCTTATAGATCCTCATTATCCAATTCTGTAAAAAAACATTTTAAAAATTTATCAATATTAATAAAAAAAAAATATTATCATAAAAATATTTTGGAAATAGGAAGTAACGACGGAACTTTTGCTAAAAATTTTAACAAAAGCAAAATTACGTGTATTGAACCTTGTTATGATGTTGGATATGCATTAAAAAAAAAAGGTTTTAAAGTGCACGTAAGATATTTTGATGATAGGCTAATAAGATTATTTGCTAAAAATTCTCAAAAATTTGATCTAATTTTTTCTGCAAACACAATTACTCATATAGATAACATTGAAAAAGTTCTTAGAAACATAAAAAAAGTTCTATCTCATGAGGGTGTATTTATTTTGGAAGAGCCTTCATTTCTAGAATGCTTTAAAAAAAATGCTTTTGATCAATTTTATAACGAACATATATATGTTCTATCTGCCATTGCATTGAAAAATATTTTAAAAAAAGTTGGATTAAAAATTATCAAACTAGAAAATATAGAGATTCATGGTGGATCGCTAAGGTATTATATTATTCATGATAAAAGTTTGAATTCTAAAACCTCAAAAAGTTTAACAAATCAAATAAAAGCTGAAATGAAGGTAGGTTTGCATAAATTTATTACTTATAAAAAATTTGCAAAAAATGTTTTTTACTTAAAAAAGAGATTAATCAAAATTTTTAAAGAAATTAAATCAAATGATGGAAAAATTGTTGGTTATGGGGCTTCAGCAAAAGCGGTTACAGTAATAAATTATTGTAATTTAAAAGAAAACTTTTTTGATTATTTCATAGATACAACTAAGAGTAAAATTGGTAAATATTTACCTGGTACAAGAATAATAGTAAAAAAATATGACAAGTCTAAATTAGATAAAAGAGTATTTTATTTTCTCGGAGCATGGAATTTTAAAAATGAAATATTTATCAAAGAAAAAAATTTTTTAAAAAAGGGGGGTAAATTTATATTACATTTACCAATGCCGCATATTTATAAAGAAAAAAGAAAATGAAAAAACAAAAAATTCTAATTACTGGTGCCGCAGGTTTCATTGGTTATTCGTTATGTCAAAAATTAATTCATGACAAGAACAATGAGGTCATTGGATTAGATAATTTAAACTCTTACTACTCTGTAAAATTAAAAAAACAAAGAATAAGGGAATTGAATAAAGCAAAAAATTTTCAATTCTTTAAGCTAGATTTACTTGAAAAAAATAAATTATATGACTTATTTAAAAAAAAGAAATTCTCATTAGTTTATAATTTTGCTGCACAAGCAGGAGTGAGATATTCATTTGAAAATCCAGAAAGTTATTGCAATTCAAACATAATTGGTTTTAATAATTTGTTAAATTTGGTCAAAAAATTTAAAGTTAAAAAACTCTTTTTTGCATCATCATCATCAGTATATGGTAATATTGGTCCTTTCCCGAAAAAAGAAAATTCGAAACTAAATACACTAAATATTTATTCCCTCTCAAAATTAGCAAATGAAATTATCGCTAAAACATATATTAGGAAATCAAAAACACAATTTATTGGACTAAGGTTTTTTTCAATATATGGAGAATGGGGCAGACCAGACATGTTAATATTAAAATATCTTTTAGCTGCAAAAAAGAGAAAAAACTTTGAGTTGTTTAATTACGGTGATCACTATAGAGATTTCACATACATAGATGATGCAATTCAAATTATATTAAAACTAAGTAAATTAAAGATTAAAAAAAGATTTGATATTTTTAATATCTGCTCTTCTAAACCAATTAAAATTACAGAAGTATTAAAGATAATTAATAATTTTAAAATTAAAACAAAAGTTACAAAAAAACCTTTACATGCCGCAGATGTCTTAAAAACTTATGGTGATAATAGAAAAGTGAGAAAGATTGTAAAGAGACTTAAATTTACTAATTATAAAGTTGGTGTTGAGAATACTGTAAAATGGTATAAAAAAAATAGTCACTTATTTTAGTGAATGAAAACGATAGAAAAAATAAAAATAAATATTCCATTAATATTGCTTACAATTTTACCTATTTCAATTGTTATAGGTTCAGGAATTTCATTAATTAATTTAGTTTTATTTAGTTTGTGTATTGTATCTATATATTTTTCAAAAAATGATATTAAGATTTACGATTTTAAACCACTCTTGTTTTTAATAATTCTTTATTTATATCTAATTTTAAATTCATTAATCTCAGTTGATATAACTTCAGGAATATATAGAAATCTAGGTTTCATGAGATTTATCCTGTTTTTTCTTATGATAAACTATTTTTTTTTTATTAGTGAAAAGAATTTGGATATCTTAAAGATCTGGACAATAATTTTTTTAATAGTTTTAGTCGATACATATATAGAGAGATTTACAGGTAGTAATATTTTTGGTTTTGGAAAATTAGAAATTGACGGTATTCCCCAACCCTATGGAGATAGAGTTATAAGTTTTTTTAGGACAGAGCCAATAACTGGCGCATTTTTATGTGGTTTTTGTTTTATTGTATTAGGTTATATTCTAAATTTTTTAAAGTCACAAAAAATTCTCAAAATATTTGGTTTCCTTCTGATCTTAATAACTTTAGTTGGAATAATGTTGACAGGAGAAAGATCTAACAGCTTAAAAGCCTTAATTGGATTTATAATTTTTATTTCTATAGTTGATTACTTAAAATTAAAAAATAAAATATTATTTTCTCTATCTATTTTAATAATTTTTTTACTTACAATAAATTTCTCAAATTATGTAAAGTATAGATATGTTGGTCAATTTTTAGATCAAATTAAGACAAAAGAGGAACGAGATCAATTTTTAGAAAATAGTTTGTACATAAAGCTTTATAAATCAGGCATTTACGTGTTTAAGAATAACCCTTGGCTTGGTGTCGGAAACAAAAATTACAGAGTTGAAACTTGTGATACCAAAAAAAATTCTATTCATAAAGAGTATCATTGCTTAACCCACCCTCACCAAATTTATATTGAAATGCTGTCTGAGCATGGGATTATTGGAACAGTAATAATACTCTCAGTAATTTTCTACCTTATGTTTCGAATAATTAGAAAAATAATTGATAGCAGAAATTACGTCCAAGCTGGTTGTTTGGTGTATTTATTAATTAATTTTGTTCCATTGTTACCAAGTGGTTCTTTTTTTAACAATTTTAATTTAACATTATTTATGATTAATTTTTCATTAATGTACGCTGTGAACAAAGAAACAAATATTTTTTCGAAAAAAATATGATATAAATATTTAATTTTAATTTGGGCCGTTAGCTCATCGGTAGAGTACTGCATTGACATTGCAGGGGTAGTTGGTTCGACCCCAACACGGCCCACCATTCTTTACTTGAATAAATAAAAAAAAGAAGTAAAAACATTAGTTTTAGGGCCTGTAGCTCAGTTGGTTAGAGCAGTACACTCATAATGTATTGGTCCCAGGTTCGAGTCCTGGCGGGCCCACCAACTACTAACTAATTTTCCAAGAATTTATTTAAATTTTCGAACAAAGCGTCAATATTACCATCATTATTTGCTATTATTGAATTAAATTCTTCTTTTTGTGTTCGAGCTAAACTTAATCCTTCAATAACCAAATCTCTAATTAAAGGATTTTCAGGATCTTTTGTATAAACCCTCCAATCTATTTTGACCTCTGGCCTCTCTGAAGTTCCAATTAATTTTGAATAGACTATTGTATATTTTTCATTTTTGATTTCTTCGGATAAGACAGCTATCTTCGCATCGGTATATCCAACCAAACGTCCTGAAAAACTTTTTAGAAAGTAATTTTTAAAAAGCTCTTTATATTGTTTTTTTTGACTATCAGTGAGAGTTTTTCTGTATTTACCTAAAGTATATAAACCTACCCCATCTATATCAACTGATTGTTCTCCGATTTCTTTTAGTCTAATAATTTTTTCGTCTTCTGAAAGTTTGCTTGACAAAATGTTAGATGCTTCAGAAGTTAATGAACTAATAAATTCGGTAGCACTTTTTGACCAAGAGTTATTTATCAAAAAAAATAGAATTAATATTGAAACAAAAATGTTTTTCAAAACTCTCATATTTTGAAATTTTATTGATCTTCTAGAGTGTCCCAATCACCGTCTTCCATGGCTTCAGTTTTGTCACTCGAATTATTTATTTTTTTCTTTCTATCTTGCAGATACAAACTTCTCACTGTTGCATATAAATCAACTGAGTTTTTTTCCATAGCATCAAATGCTTCCAAGTTTTTTGCTCGAAAATCTACGCCTGAAGTTACTCTAGAAGCCCAATAGTCTGACTCTTTAAACTCCTTAACATATTCCTCATCGTCTCGCACTGTAATATTATGCCAAACATCTCCACCATTCATTGCAACCAAAGACCCCACGGTATCTCTGATGGTAGTTGGACCTAATACTGGCAAAACCAAATAACAACCTTCTCCAACCCCCATCACTCCAAGTGTTTGTCCAAAATCTTCTTTATCTCTTTTTTCAAATCCAAATGAATTTGCCGGATCAAAAAAACCTGCTATACCAAGCGTGGTATTGATTATAAGTCTTGCACTATTATTTGCGGCGGATCCAAAATCACCCTGTAATAAGTTATTTGGTATTGTAATTAAATTTGATAAATTATTTAAAGCATTACCAGTTCCTGTTCTTATTGGAGATGGAAGCTTTCTATACCCTTTAGATATAGGTTTAAAAATTACTTTATCTAAACCCATATTTAAGGCGAATGTGGCTCTATTAAGCTTTTCAAAACAGTCTTTAACTTCATCTTCATTACCAAGTGTTTTATTTACAACCAGTAATTGAATTATGAAAAGCGCAAACAAAGTTGTTATTATTCTATTCATTTTAATTCTGTATATTATATCTTAGTGCAAAGTAAATCAGAAATTTGTCAAAAAAACCCTAAGAAATAGGCATAAATGAAAATTTTAAAACAAATTTATTCAATAAATTTTGACGAATTTAAGAGATCACCAAAGGAAATTGTTTACGTTGTTTTTCATTATACTGGGATGGTATCTGAAAAAAAGGCAATTGAGAGGTTGGTTAATAAAAACTCTAAGGTAAGTTGTCATTATTTCATCAAAAGAGATGGAACAATTATTAATATGGTCCCTGACAAATTTGTTGCTTGGCATGCTGGTTTGTCATGCTGGAAAAGTCATAAAAATTTAAATAGTAGATCAATAGGTATTGAGATTCAAAATTCTGGCCACACGAATAAATATGAAAGATTCTCAACAAAACAAATTAAGAGTCTTTTATTGTTATCAAAAATTTTAAAAAAAAAATATAACATTAAAAGCAAGCATTTCTTGGGTCATTCTGATATTGCGCCCAATAGAAAAAAAGACCCTGGTGAAAAATTTCCATGGAAATATTTAGCTAAATTTAAAATAGGTATTTGGTATAATTTGCCTAAAAAATATCTGAAATTAAAAGATATTGAAGTTTCAAAAAAAAACAAAAGACTTTTCAATCTCTATCTTAAAAAAATAGGTTATTGCCAAATAAATAAAAAGGCAAAATATTCGAAGTATGTTATTAAAGCTTTTCAAAGAAGATATAGACCAAAAATAATCAATGGAAAAATCGACAAAGAGTGTTTTGAAATAGCAAAAAACCTTGTAAAACCTGGATTAAATTAAGATTGTAAAATCACTAAATTACTGTAAAAAAAAAGTGCTAGATAAGTGACTTATCACTTTAATGCATTTAAAGAGGAAAGTCCGGGCTCTACAAAGACACAGTGCCAGTTAACAACTGGCGGGGGAAACCCTAGGGATAGTGCCACAGAAAATAAACCGCCTCATCAAGGCAAGGGTGAAAAGGTGTG
>Ga0163111_10001382_pt1 | contig 14967 bp, 32 predicted proteins | sample CRUFie1St18metaG_FD_109645 | JGI IMG/M metagenome (GOLD analysis project Ga0163111, IMG submission 109645) | Marine microbial communities from the Costa Rica Dome - CRUD Field 142mm St18 metaG | ecosystem: Environmental > Aquatic > Marine > Oceanic > Photic zone | place: Costa Rica: the Eastern...
TGCGCCTACTGCTCCTCCGACTACTGCACCAGTCACCTTGCTAGTAGTGTCTACTACTTCTGCTGCTGCTCTGGCTGGTGCTTTCACTATATCCTTCAGGATTGTCCCCTTTCCGACTTTCTCGTCCACATCTGCGTCTCTCAGCGCTTCTGGGACCCCCTTGTTGAGAACTTCTAGTAGTATGATCCATGCTTGTGCTCTTGTTATGTCTGGAAATCCGCCGTTCTTAAGAATCTGAGCGGGTATTTGGAGCAACTTGTCGTGCGTCTTCTTACCGAAATGGTTCTGGACTTCAGCCACCCATCCATCTTCAATCATTACGACCTCATCGATCGCCTTTCTTACAAATCCAACTCGCTTTCCATTATACAGGTAATACTTTCCCATGAACGGTCGAGATTTCACATGAGATATAAGTCATTCTTCTTCCGATACTTGGCTGGCAAGTAGGTTTATTCTCTTCATAAAGCCATCCTGATGTGCGATTTTAGGAATATTTTCGACATATCTAACCATAGAAACAGCGTTTCCTTCAGTGAAAAATCGGCTGACGTCAGCAAAATGCAGTTTTGCTTCTTCCACGCCAAATAACTCTTCCAACATATGGGCGGTTACTGGTCTAACTTCCTTGAAAATATACCAGGAGGTGTAGAAAGTTCTCAATACTTCTTGATAGACAAGGAACTCTTCCTCGTTCATCCTGTTTGTATGTGTCATCATCTGGATGATTTCTTGGGTGTTTTCGTTGTGTTTATCCCAAGATCTCTTCTGAGAGAACTTCCTGCTACTACCCATGTCTACGTCAGTGTCGAACATTATCTTACTTATTACTGATTCCTTATATCAGATCTTCTGGATCCGCAAGGAAATGGTCGTTAACCCTGATTACTGTCGGCAAAGGCAGTATTATCTCTAACTCTGGAACTAGAGCCGACTTGATGAAAACACCAGTCTCCTGATTTCCTTCCTCTACTAGTACCATATAGTATGTATTATCATTATAGGACATATCTGCTATAGAGAAACTATCTTCACCATCTGCTTGTACGTCGGTAAAACCGAATGTTTTGACTACCCGCTGATTCAAAAGGTGATCCACGATCTCGTACATGGCCTTTAGCTCGGATGCGATAAGTTGTCTACTGGGTACTTCCACATGAAACCCTGAGATGTCAGAGGTAATTAGTCTTTGGTCTAATAGTGTGTTACAAAGATGACGTTTTCTTTACCATCGGACAGATACTTTTGCACTAATTTCAGAACATCTTCCTGATCTAATCCATCTTCATCATAGTATCCAATAGCAGGGAAGTATATTGGGTATTTGTCATGTAATCGATATTCTGCGAGTGTTTTCAGACCACTCTCTATCCAATCGATCTTGTATCTCGTATTGTATAGCTTGTGCATAGGGAACCAAAGTATAGGTTCGTCTGTGTTAGTCTCAGAAAGAACCAGTTGTCCCTCCTCGATACCGCTTTCTTCCACGAACCCCATCAAGTGACTGTAAGCTACTACATCCATCTTCCTTACTTCATTGATAGGATAGTTCACCATCATCTTCAATTGAGTGCATATTGGGCATACGATAATCCCTTTCTCGCACATCGTCAAAGGAGTGTTGGTGTATAGTAGGACAGCCATACTCTTATTCTCACAACATAGTTTCGCTTACTCTTCCTCATCGAAGATGGTGAAGATGTGTTCCATCCAATACTTGTTGTCATTGTGTAAGAAAGACCCATCGTTGTTGAAAGGAAACGGTGCTCCTTCAGGAATGAATGGCTTTTCTAACCTGGAATCAGTTACTTTCACCCACATAGCACGATAGAATGTATGTCCAGGAGGAAGCCCAAGCTGAGTCTGTTGAGCCCATTGGACGTAGTTATCCAAACTTCTCTCTCGACTTTCCTTTACTATCAATCCTGCTCTATCACCCATAGGGTTCAGAACCTCGTAGAAACATACTATATCGCCAGGAATCAAACTATTGTCCATCTCTTTCACCTCTGTACATTCTGAACCATGCTTTACCGTTCTTCCTGAACAGGAAAGTGTTATTTTCCTGATCTCCGACTAAGTGCGTTGTATTTACAGTATTTTTGGCCATGAATATTCCTTCTCCTCCCCTTCTGGGGTCTCATATAGTCCTCTGTAGAAGTATTCCTTTTTCAGAATACCCGATATAGTGGACGTTTTCCATATCGTGTTACCACTTTTTGTCTTGATTTTAGCAGCAACTAGGTGTTCGCATATCTCGGAAAGGCTCATTCCTTTCTTATTGCACTCATAGATCGCTCTCACTACGTCTGCTTCTTCCTTGTTTAGCTCAAGAAGACCCTTATCGTCGTTGTTCCCTGTTCTTGCGAACTTAGAGTTGTAACCGTAAGGAGCAGGACCTAGCTTTCTTCCTTGATTCTTGACCCCTTCCATGCCCATCTTCGTCCTTTCACGGGTCTGCTCGACCTCAAGCTGTGCTAAGGAAGACATTAATCGGAAGATGAATCGACCCATAGCAGTAACAGTATCTATGTCTATGTCGATAGCAGCGAAGTTCTTATTCTGAGTAGATAGTCCATCTGCCCACTTAGAGGCATTAGCCGAGCTCCTGTGGAATCTATCTAGCTTGTATGCGATGCAAATATCCCAATTCTCGATGTTCTCCATCATTGCCTCGTATCCGGGTCTTTCTACCTTCATACCAGATCCTACGTCTGTGTAGGTTTGGACTATCTCGTAGTCTCTGAACTTGCAGTATTCCTCGCATTTACGTATCTGCTGTTCTACTGATCCTTCAGATTGATGTTCTGTCGACACCCTGGCATATATCACTGCTCTCACTTAGGCATCCCCCATTTCTTTCTCCAATTCGGCAATCTTACGTGTTAGCCACTGGATAGACACAGGGTTGACTTCCCTTCGTATGATAACCTCCTTGGCTATCTTCAGTCCATCTATCTTACCTTGCAAGTACTCAGATATGGCGCTCATCGCATCACGACCCACTTACAGCATTCGTCTGTCTCTATTCTCAATTCGGTTATCTTCATACCACAGTTAGAACACTTCTTCATCACTCTTCCTCCTGTGAGAACTCGAAGTAATCTATATCGTACTTCGATTTTAGTGCTTCAATCTTCTCTATGCACTCACTCAAGTCTGCATGGAAACGCTGACTCTTCTCTCTGATGTATAGCATCTCTTGGTGTTTGGCATCACATGCCCTGTTAGCCTTGTTGAAATCGACCGATAAAGCATCGATCCCCTTTTGGAACTCCTGAGATTCCTCTGTTTTGGAAACCATGTTTTGATGATACTGATTCTGTTCAGCGTCAAACCGCTTGAAATCTGCTTCATTATTGTTTTTACTTGCTCTATCTCGGTTAGTCAATGCCGTATTACGCAATGCTTTGAACTCCTGTGCCATCAAGTTACATTCGTCTCTCTGTTGCTTTAGACCCCCTATTTTAGTAACATACTCCTTGACGACATCACTCAAAGCGTCTCTTTCTGATTTCAAGCCTCTGATTAGCTTGTGCTGATAGTTACGCTTCATCCTATGGATTTTCATCTCCTTGTATAGTTCCTCTATTCGTTGTAGGTCTTCGTCAACTGTTGTTACTGATTGCTTTATACTCATCTCCAATCATCCTCCCATACTTCCTGGGTTCTAGCGATGTCTGCCTCTTGCTCTATCTCATCTCTGACAACTTCTCTCCATTCCATTATACCAGCTAATGCCCTTTCCATGGCCGCTAAGCCACTCTTTTCTTCGTACATCTCCATTAGCATCTCTAATGCCCTGCTTATTATCATCGCATTCACGGCTAAGGCTATGAACATCAGGATCGTAAATAGCAGCGTTATTTCTTCAATACTTATTCCAAACATAGTTTACCATCTCCACTCTGTGTTCTTCCACATCTGTTCCGCTCTAGTCATTAACATATACAATATAATTGTCGTTGGAACGAATAGGCAGCATCCTGCTATGATAGCTAATCCCCACCAGTCTGGTATAGTCATATTATCATCACATCCTGTTCCATAACTATGTTAAGCCACCACATAGGAGGTTCCCTATGCTTCCAAGTAGCGATATAGGATTTATCATATACGTAATAGGCCCTATACATATCTACTACTGATAGACTATCGAAGTTAGGTATAGATCTACAAGCAGCATCATCTGATATAGCCACAGCGAATGCGGTCTTACCGCCTAGAGTGAACAGGTTAGGGGGATTGTCCCTACACCACTCGATCACATCTTGGCACTTATGCCTGCGACCATATCGGTACGTATATTCCTGGCATAGGGCTATGCCATGCTCGACAAGCCAGTTGAAGTTCTCAATACAAGTCCTGGCCCATACAGTGCATGGGTGATTGTAGTGGGTCTTCTTGTACGGTGCAATACCGTCAGGATACGCAGCGCATAGCATCTGTGCTGTTTCCAAGGGCATCTTCACGATGTGCTTATTGATTTGAGCAACCGCTGCCTCAGTGGGATCCCCGGATAGGATGAATATGTTCATTTCCTTATCCTCCATAGGAATAGAACCCATGTGGGTATTATCTCCATGAAAGCAGCAGATATCATTCTGCAGCCTCCACAGAACAGTTCTTACAAGCAAGTTTACCGTGAATAGATTTCCAAGCTGGTCTCCAAGCTCCGCAGAAGTCACAGTGTCTTACTTCGAATTTCACCACTTATCCAACTCCTGTCGAATTGCTTTTACCCCAACCAGTAGCTTATCTTTGACTTGTAAAGCAGGAACGCTTCTCAGTCCTGCAGGACGTTGGTCTCTTGTCTCATAGTCCATGTCCTTGATCTCGACATCAGGGTGGTTTTCCTTCATCCAAGGCTTCAGAGTTTGACATGGCCCACACCATCGTGCAGTCCATAGAACCATCTTTGGCTTAGTCTTCTTAGGCATTTACTCAACCCCCAGTCTTTTCCTGATCTCCTCGATGGCTCTTTCCATGCTCGTTAGGAAATCCAGTATCTCTTCCTTGTATTCAGGATCTTCCTTGCATCTCTCAATGATAGAATGAGTAAAGGGCTCTTTTACATCCATTCACTCTTCCTCCTGGGTATCCTTGAAAGGACTTGGGTCTTGTAATATCCAGCTGCCTATTAACCATAGAATAATAGCTCCACATACTCCTACGATGAAGTCTGACATCACTCTTCCTCCTCAAGATAATTCTTAGCATGAGATGGTCCGGCTATGCAAGTGTTGGCGTAGAACACTATTCCAGGGTAGTCAGGATGAATAAGGGTCAAGATAGCGGTTTCATCGTCTGCTTCCAAATCGCATGGCTCGTTATGCCATACTTCGTCAACTACTTTCCATTCTGTCATTCACTCTTCCTCCGCCTTTGCCATGTTGTCCTCATTGAACTTCGATATGTCAATCATGCTAGCTAGAGCCTTCAGGTTAGATTCCCTCATGTTAGCTAGCCACTCATCGTCTAGATTCTCAGGAGCAGGCATCTGAGACTCTTCTTTCAGCACATATGCTAGTATAATCTCTATCAGATGCGCCTGCTTGAAGGAAACCTGCTGGTTATCCATCAGCAGTTCCCTGTAGAACTCCAATTCCTTCTGTGCTGCCTGTAGTTGTCTTTCTTGTGCGCTTTTCTTAAAACCCATTTACTTCATCTCCTATATCCAGTCGAACAGTTTAGCAATAACGATAGTCGATAGCAGGATATTGATCCCCTGGCCTATAGTTCTCCATAGAGCCATTTCTGCGAAGTGTCTCTGAGACCATTTCTCTAGCACCCCGTCGTCTGGATCGTTCATCTTTCATCCTCCATTATTTTCCTATCATTATTGATTCACTGTAACTTAGTTTGCTGCAAAGGTAGTTTCACCGATATAGATCATTTGCCTCTGCGATTCCTCCCACTAATATTCGGTACATAAACATATGGCCCCTTTTGCGGACAACTAAAGGCTAGGATATCCGTAGCTATTCCGCGTAACGTCCGTTTCATGTATACGCATAACCTTTCACGTATAGGCGGATAACACCACATATCAGGGGTAAAGTACCCATTTACTATACTATACGCACGCGTAATAGGGATAAGTTGCGGGAATTGGCCGGAGGAAATAGTTTGCAGCTATGGAAAAGAGAGATGTTCAATATGAGAACAGTTGGACAACCCCGCGATTCGAAGGAGAGGGGTAGTACGTATAACACCATCTCAGTTGAACTATGTTTTCGGCAATACTAGGTTCGGCCAATGTTTATGAACCTGGAGTGTTCAGCCGAGGGTATGAAGCACGATGGTGAATATCTCTCAAGGATAGCAGAAGCCCTTGAGAGGATTGCAGATGCTCAGGAGGCTATGGTCAGCAGACCTGCGCCTCTCCGTACGGCGGAGAAGAGACTGGAAGTCGCCCTAGAGGCGAATGAGAAGGTTCTCGCGAGCGCCGTTGAGCAAGAAAGTGATGCAAAAGCTCCTGCACCAGAAGAAATACCAGAGAAAGAAAAGACCACTGACAGTGGAGAAATGATCGAGGGCATTAGAGTCCAGGTCGAATCAGAAGATGCCAACAACGGCTGTATAGGCACGATTGTTGCTACATCTGGCTCTTGGCTGCAAGTGACAGTCGAGACCGGCAATGGTCAGAAGAACAAGGGAGAGAACATCAGTGTGAGAAAGAAGCATTGCAAGGTTCTCGCCGATGAGGGTAACGTAGCCACTGTATCTGAAGAGACAGAAGTCCTAGACGAACCAGAGATCGATGCTCCTCATACACAGGAGCTAGTTGTCGATGAGAACGACTTGGAGCATCCAGGGAACTTCCGTTTCGACAAGGGTGCTAAGACAGGACAGACGATTCACAGCGTCTACACAGAAAGCGATGCAGGCAAGACCTTTGTCCTGTATGCGGCGTTCAAGGCAAAGCATAGACCAGACTGGATGGAGAAGTGTAAGGCTTATCTGCTCCTTCACGGAATAGACAAGCATCCTAGGAGATGATTGAATGGTAGAGAAATGGCGTACAGGAGAATGGGCTCCGACAGATGTATCTCCCTCGAAGATTGCTACGTGGATGAAATGCCCTAAGCAATACTACTATCACTATGTAGCTAAGCATCCTAGACCAGACAGAGAGTTCTTCGTAACTGGAAGTGTGTTCGATGAAGTTGCTTTCGAGGAGTTCCGTGCTGATACCAGTCAAGACGTACAACCTATAGTAGACTTGGCCGGGGATATCATCCGTGACAAGCTTCATGAGAAGAAGGCACAAGGCAATCTATTCAATTTCAATGGATCCGAATTCACTAACAGTGACATAGAGAACTGCGTTTCTAACTTCAGGATATGGACAAAGTCGTTCCTCCTTGCTTGGCAGAATGGGAAAGACCACCTAGGAAACCCTGTAATTATACCTCCTATCGAAGATACTCAGGTTCAGTGCCTATGGCCATTGAAGATAGACGGACAGGAAGTAAGGATGAATGGATGGGCTGACGTAGTCCATGAAGACGGTTCGATAACTGATCTGAAGACAGCTTCATTCTGGCACTCTTCCCGATGGACTCATGGTAAGGTTCTATCTGAATTACAGTGGATAGTGTATTCACAGGCAATGAATCAGAACAAGTTCCGCTATGTCGTGGTTGACAAGGTCAAGGACTATGGCAAGGCTCAGCCTGCTACAGTAAGAACATTTGACGTAGAGGTATACCCCAACGATGTGGAGCGATTCAAGGACACCCTAGCGGCTTTCCTACGATCTACTGATTTCTTGAATGGATACAGGAACGGTGTTTTCCCACCTATGCCTGAGTATAAGGGCAATTCCAGTAGCTTTGGAACACCTCCTTCGAAGAAGAAGTTCAATGAGTACGATTTGACTCAGAACAACTTCTGCAGGAAGCTGTGTGACTTCAAGGAAACTTGCTTCAAAGAGTCATTTGGTGGGTCATTCAGGGCTATGCCCGATCCGCGAGATGAGGGCAATGAGTAAGATCCAAGATCACGTTGAGCGACTTATCGACGACGAGGAATGGGTTGAAACATTTCTTTCGAAGATAAAGAAGCGCAAAAGCGGATGCTGGGAGTGGCAAGGCAGCTTAGATCCTGAGGGATACGGTCGCTTCCATGTCAAGAAACACCATGAGACAGGAACAGGCAGGAACTTCTTTGCCCATAGAATGTCCTATTTCATCCACTGTGAGGGATATATCGAACCAACAGAACTAATATTACATCAATGCCATAACAGGCTTTGCTGTAATCCTGATCACTTCCATGTCGGTAATCATGTTGCCAACATGGAGGATCTCAGGAGATCTGGCAACATAGCTGGCACTAACAACCCCAGGAGCAAGCTAGACGAGGACGATGTTTGGGATATACTCAATCTGTACTATCGTGGAGATGGCCAGAGCGATATCTATTCTATTAATCAGATAGTTAACCTATACAGTGATATAGATATTAAGAAAGGTACAGTATCAGATATAGTATATGGTAGAACATGGAAGAACGTCTATAACGAATACTGGGAGGAAGACGAATAATGGCTAGAAAAGGCTGGATAAAGAACTCTAACTCGCAACAGTACCTACAGCTGCAGCACGTCATGAGGAAGATGGAGGGGAACTTCACCTCGGTGGATATGATGAACTTCCTGAAAGACAGATGGGACAGAGAGGGTTTGGCGAAACTTCTCCCTAGCGCACTGACAGGAGAGCCAGTGATGCAGAGGAGGTTCTCGTTCAAATCATCGGTGGTATCGAAGTTCCTAGCGAATCACCCAGAGGTCAAGATAGTCGATGGAACAGTTACGCCTATGGTGTATAGGAGGAAAAATGACCGATAGAGTATGTTCCAAATGCGGCAACAAGTCTGTCGAGATAATCGTGATTGACTTCGATTACCAACACGGAATGGCTCGTTGCAAACTATGTTTACACAAGATGCGACTGAAGGATTATTACTATTGGGAAGAACACAACGAAGCAGCAAGAGGTGGCGGAATATGAGTTTGAGTAGTATATGGCCATGCGATAAGTGCAACGAGCACTTTCCTTTTCATCAGTTGAAAGCAGGATTATGCTGGAAATGTCAATTGGAGGGGAAGCAATGACTGTTGGAGAAGCTTTCGAGCTAGCAGGACAAGCCTGTTTGGGCGTTTGCTTCCTGTATATGTCTGTTTTAGTTTATTTCTTCATAGTAGATGGTGCTTTCAGGGGTGGTTTTTGATGATAGATTGGAAAGAAAAAGAAGAAAATGCAGTGATGACTATCGCTGTGTGCTTGAAGAACGGCTTGAAATTGAATCCTAATAGCCAAAAGCAGCAGGACATCTATTCTAAAGGCCTCTACGCTCTCGAAGTAGTTGCAGCACAGCTAGATCTCCTCAGGGAGGCAGCTAAATGACTTGGGAAGAGTACTTTAGACGAAAGAGAGAATACAACAAATGGAGGAATAAAAGATGGTGAGAAGCTTACCGGTTGACATACACGAGTACGAGACAAAGGATCCGAATTGGTGGCTCCAGAAGCACAAGAACGACCTAGCTCACTTGTGCATCAGAGCAGATCAGTTGATCAAGGCATTAGAAAATGAGAACGCAGATCAAGTCGAAATCTATACGAAGCTAATCAAAAAGCTGATTGAGGTCTTCAATAAAGAGGGAGTCGGTCTGTATGAAGTGTTGGGGGAGGAATGATGATGGTTCAGAAGAAGCCAAACGAGTGGCTTGAGAGAATCAAGCTCAACGAAGTCATGCAGAAGATGAACTACGAGCTGTATGAACTACCAAAGAGAGTCATATTTCGCTATGAATGGATACTTGTCACCGGTTTCTTGCTGATGACACTGGCTATTTGTAACGAACTAGGTTACACCAACTTCAGTGGCGACTTCTTCTGGGCACTTTGCGGAGCTGCTTTGTGTGGCGAGGCCATAGTCGAACTATACTACGAGAGAAAGAGGGGAGGAATATGAAAGTTCTAGGCGAATTACCCTCCCTTGTCGTTGCCTTAGAAACCGATTTCAAGGCCCATTGCCTGAAATGTAAAGGCAAGAGAGGCATCAGAAAAGAGGTTTACAAGCCGTACAGAGATAAGCAAGTGATCGAGAAGGCGAAATGCATCCAGTGCGGATCGGTGGTACGCAGCTTCAGGAAGGCAGTTTTCTACTCAAAGAACTCTTACAGAGGAAGAGATCCGAGATTAGCTGGCAAATTCGACTACCCAAAGATGGAATTCGTCGATCTGAACAAGCTTCTGGGAAAGGAAATGGCCAGGAGGATAAACAGAAACGCAAGGTATCACCCTCTAAAGAGCGTCAATCTGGCAATCAACACGCTAGATATGGCTCCCAGAGACGTTTCTTCGTTGATTATACTCTCTCGAAGTAGGCGTTCCGCCGAGTCTCGGTTGAAAATACGTGGGGCGACTAAATGAGTTTGCGAGATCCTTTCACAGGGCAGATAGACTTCGAGGAAGTTGCCAGATGGGGAGTCATTATCGGCATTGTATGTCTCTTCGCCAGTGCTGGTGCAGCCAGTGAAGGACTAGGTGTTTTGTATCCTTACGAAGTTCTTGCAAACCTACTTTTCGTTACATATCCCACGTTTACCATCGCATCATTTATGGTAGGTTTAATGGCGTTGTGGTGGTATGAGCAGTTCAGGGGAGGATACTTTTGAGTCTAAGAATGACCTTAGAGAATAGTCGTCAGACTACTCTTCATGAATTTTGCGACCTAGGAATACCGAAGTCGATACACGTTGTCGCTGAGGAATGGAGAAGAGGCTACGCTAAGATAATGAAAGGCGAGAAAATATATGACGAGGATGGTAGAGAACTATGAAGTACGCATTGATTAACGAATATGAGATAGAAGACCTAGAGTCTGAAGTAAACAGAGCACTCGATAAAGGATGGAAAATCGTCGGAAGAGCCTTCTTTCGAGACAACAAGTGGTTTCAAACAATAACAAAGGAGTGATAAAATGCTAAAATCTGGACAAAAAGTGGCTGCATACCTGTACAAACCTGCTGGAAAGCTGTATGATTTCAATGAAATGGTGAAATATACGGAGCTAAAGGCACTTGAAGTAGAGGTAGAAATAGACGAATTCTACGCTGACGGCTGGGATGACATACCAAACGGCATAGACGAACTCGTATCTGACTCTGCTAATTATGGAGGTATTCTACTATACTCCCTAGAGGGATTAACTAAGGATAATATTACTAGTCTATCTAAGAGACCTATATACTGTATAACTACTCCTTGGATAACAGGAAAAGCCGCTCCATCTCAGATGATACAGGTCATACACGCTGGTGAATACTACAAGACCATGCGTAGTTTGAACATAAGAATGGGGATAAAGGCATCAACAAAGCACTCAGGAAACGTTCCTTACGGCTATACAATCAAGGATGGCCTACTTGTGGAGCAGCCGGATGAGAAGGCTATACTCGATAACATCCTAATGTGGAAGAAGGGTCAGATGACTGTATCCGAAATAGCGAAGAAAACCGGGCTAGAGACTTGGAAGATCTACGGGATTCTCAACTATTGGCGGAATAAGCAATGAAGTTGGATCCATCTGACCAGAAGATCGTCAACGATTTCTTCCGAGAGCACGTAAATAGATCTTACAAGAACCCCATGAACTCCGTCAGGATGAACGTGGATCATACATTCGAGCATAGAGAACGTATATTTCAGATATGCAACCACTTGATAGATAACAAGATACCATTCTGGACAGAGGTCAGACTGAACAATGGGTGCATACCAGATATAGTGACACCTACACACGTCGTCACTTTCATCGAAGTCTTCGGAACAGAAACTCTGGACGACTTCAAATCAAACAAGCTTGCGAAATACCAGGCAGCTGGGTTCGAGCTCTCTGACTTCAAGTTCGTCGATACTAGCTCAGAACTTCTATTACAACAACTATGGTGATTAATTATGCAGACACGGGGTGACAGATCCATGGGTACCGATCATGACAGGTCCACTGAGACAAAAGTCTTCAAGCAACGAAAGAGAAGTTCCAAGAAGTCATCTTTCCTCGACGGTCTCCTGCCAGACAACATCAACTTGACAATCAACCTGAAGGAAGAAGACAAGAAGATCGTCCTTGACAAGATGGATGAGATGAAGGATGATCTCATTTTCAACTGGAGAATCGTTCAAGTTCTGATGGCAGCAGGCATAATGTTGGGATTTTTAGGTTCGATACTCTAAATAGCGATTTTCAACAATTTTTCGGGTCGATCCGAAAAAACGTCCCTCTGGAAGGTACCTTACAGGCTATTGCAGAGAAAAAAGGTATACGTGGTGCCCAGAACAAGAAAGTGCCTCAGATCGCGTTAAAACAGCAAAAATAGCTAAAACCAAATTTTATGCTCTGGAATAGAGGGTTTTTGCCTATCTTTCTGCCTTTTCTCGAGAAAGCACTTCTTACAGAGCTTATCGGTGTGCTTGCGGACTATCTTCCCATTGCATGATTCGCAAAAGCCAGGTTTGTGTTCCTTTTTCCTGCCACGCATATCAGTCTACTAGATCCATGTACTTGTTCATGCAAGTACTTAGTTCAAAGAATACGATCTTCTTCTTTCCACCACATAGCTTCTTGAAATCAGGATCGTCTCCGACGTGTAGAATCTGACCGCCCTTGTACGTCTTGCCCTTGTACTTGGCTGTGTCTCCTTCTACACCTTGAATGTCTGCTGCGTCTATTTCCTTCCAAATAGCTCTCATCATTTGTCCACGAGTCATTTTCCTCGTTCCGATGATATCTGCTAGTGGACCGGTTGCTTTGTATTTCATGTCGATTGCTCTAACCATATATTTGCCACCATTATTACATACTTAAGCATACTTGAAAGCCGCAGTTATGGGACTGGACCTCGTTTTCTGCTTGAAAATCCTCTTCGTCGGCTTCTTCAAGTAGTTGTAGAGTACTATTCCACCAAGTAAGACTATACTAGCCTGAACTACTCTTTCATCGAAACGGGCCAACATCAGTTACGCCTCTTTCTAGGACTCGATTGCTTAGTGTACATGTATCCCGCTAATGCCAGCCCTCCGATTCCAAGGACTTGATTGGTGGTCAATCCTGGAGATGTTGGTGCAGGAGTGACGGTTGTCGTCTGTGCTTGGTAAGTCGGTGCAGGCTGATATTCCTGTGATCTTTGGTAAGTCCTGTAGAAGTCTCCGTCTGTCATGACATTTGAACTCGAAGCTGGTGTTTGCTCCAATGTTTCAGCAGGGGCTGCATTGACCATCTCGTCGTAGTTCTCTGACTGTGCAACAGTAGTTTCGGTTGTTTGAGCTGTTGTGGTTTGTACTTGTTCGGTTTCTACCGGTTTGATTGCTTCCTGAACTTCGCTCGTTGCTTCCTGGTTTGTCTTGGTGATATCCCCACCGTCTCCGTTCGCAGTAGGAACTTCCGTTACTAGCTTCTGATCGATACCTAGCGCGGTTTTAACATCTGGGTTAAGCATTTCCTCGAACATCTCTGGACCTGAATGTTCCAAGGTAGATTGGGAATTGTTAAACTGGGATAACATCTGGTCATAGTTCGCTGGAGGACCTATTAGTTCTTTACCGGTCTCTGTGTTGATGAGAACCAATTGAGCCTTCTTCTCTGGCATTGCCTCTATATCGCCCTCGATAGCAGTCTTGACGATTGCCGATTTTACCTTCTCTTCTTCGTCGTTTTGGCTTAGTACCACATCGGAGGTCTTTTCCTTAGTTGAAGTGGATTGCGATCTACTTCGCATAGCCGGAGGGATGATCTCTGCTTGAGTCAATGGTGCTTCTCCTCTTGCACTTCTTGCTTGGTTCTCCTTGGCTATTTGATCTATCGACATTCTTCCAAGGCCGAACATATTCATCAAACCAGACAGTAATCCTCCAGCGAGAGTCGTGGGTTCTTGGACTCTTAGCTCCATTCTGAACTTGCCTCTAGTATATGACTTACTCTTCTTTTGGTCGTATTTGGTTCTCTTATCGGCAAGGGACTTGAATGTGTTGAACTTGTTCCTGGCTGCTTCGCCGTTCATCTTGTCGAATGTCTTGCTCTTACGAGCAATTGTTCCTTCTCTGATTGTGACTACGTATCTCTGTAGTCTGGGATTGAAAGCTGCAGAAACGGTGTATTTTCCTGCTATGTAATCGGGTGGCATTGGAACTGGTTTCCATTGAGTTCTCATTTGTTCGAGAGTGTAGTTCCTGTTTCTAGCAGCCACATCACCTGGACTCGTGCTTGTTGGCATCACTTCTGCTGGGTTAGGTCTTGTTTCTGTAAACATCGTCTTCTTTGCTATTTCCTCGTTGAGGAACTTCTGTTGCAAAGCAGATTCTGCTTTCTTTGCTATAGATCTCTCGCTATTCTGCGCAGATGACACCATTCTCTGAGCCATTTTCTTGGCATTTGCAGCTCTTTTCTGCATTTCTTGCTTCTTAGAGCGGCTTGCCATTGGGTCATTCATGGTTCTATTAACAGCAATGTCGGCATTTCTACTGATCTCTTTGGCCTGCTCGACCACTTTTTGAGTCTCTTGCCTTGCTATGCTATTAGCTCTCTGAGTAGCTTTTTGCTTTGCTGTTTCGACGGCATTTTTCATATTGGGTCCGGTTTTCGTAACAACTTGAGAATCTACCCAGTTCTTAGCAGCGTTTATCGACTCTCCCTTGGATTTCCCAGTGACCCGACGTCTTGGAACTCTACCTTTGTTGATGTATGTAGCCCATCCTGCACGTTCTTGTTTTGTAACCAAGTCGAAACCGAGGTACTTCTGTGGTACCGCTCGAGGATCAGGTCCTCCTGGCATTGGTCGACCACGAGCTGCTTTACCTCTATCGCGCCTCTGTCTCTGGTTGTTGGCTCTTCCGCGATGACCCGCCGCTATTCCGTAGAATGCACTGTTAGTTCCATTTCCTGAACCATCGAACCA
>Ga0163111_10001383_pt1 | contig 14967 bp, 14 predicted proteins | sample CRUFie1St18metaG_FD_109645 | JGI IMG/M metagenome (GOLD analysis project Ga0163111, IMG submission 109645) | Marine microbial communities from the Costa Rica Dome - CRUD Field 142mm St18 metaG | ecosystem: Environmental > Aquatic > Marine > Oceanic > Photic zone | place: Costa Rica: the Eastern...
GTCTCAACTACCCAGCTCCCGTCTTTTTGCTGGATGGTTGCTGTTACTGGTGTAAAACGGTAAATATTAGCACCTTTTTTGCGAGCGCCTGCAGCATATGCGGCAGTGACACCAGAGGGGTCAACGTTTCCTCCATCTGGCTCCCACATAATGGTCTGAATTCCATCAAAATTAACCAAAGGATGAAGCTTTTCTGCCTCTGAACGAGAAATTTCGTAAAAATTCATTCCGTATAACTTTGCCTTAGCAGCTTGTAAATGCAACTGATGTGATCGGTTCTCTGTCTGTGCTAAATAAAGTGATCCGGGTTGAAAAATTCCACACCCTTGTCCTGTGTCAGCTTCAAGCTCCTTATAGAGTTTCATGGTATAATGTTGTATCCGACTTATATTAGTACTATCATGAAGTCCGTGAATGCCGGCCGCTGCGTGCCATGTAGATCCAGATGTCAATTCATCGCGTTCAAGAAGAATTACATCTGACCAGCCTAGTTTGGTTAGATGATATAAAATTGAACATCCGATAACTCCGCCGCCTATTACTACAACCTGCGCATGTTTTTTCAAAACTTTCCCCACTTCTCCAAAATTTACATTAGATTTTGTAACTTTCTTTCCAACTTATTAAGAACATCTTTGTCCTTGTGGCGGGCGACAATCATAGTTCCGTATCTTCCATTCTGACTAAAGGGGTAAGATCCAATAGAAATTTCTTTATGTTTTTTTGCGATCTCTGATAATTTTGTTGCTATGTCACCCTCTCCTTTTTCGATACGCACAGATATAGATAATAATGGGTCACCTCCTACTAATTGAGGAATAGTGCTATCGGTCATCGCTTTAAAGATTGAAGGAACTCCAGCCATAACAAATACATTTTCTATTGAGAATCCAGGAGCCTTACTGATGGGATTTTGTATCAAAGTCGCCCCCTCAGGTATTCGGCACATTCTTAGCCTGGCTGAGTTTATATCTGCTTTTCCATTTGGATAATGGGATGCTAAAAGGTCAACCGCTGCACTATTGATTTCTAATGGTACATTAAATGCGGTTGCAATGGCTTCAGCTGTAATATCATCATGTGTGGGACCTATGCCTCCGCTAGTAAAAATATAATCATATTGGCCTCTTAAGAAATTAACTGTCTCAGAAATCTTTTTTGCTTCATCACCTATTACTCTAACTTCTGATAGATTTATGCCGTTGTTTGTGAGTTCATTAGCTAAATAGTTTGAATTAGAATCTAATGTTCTTCCAGAAAGGATTTCATCACCTATTACTAGTATTGCTGCAGTGGGTTGTGGCTTCATTTTAGTTTACTTTTAATATTTTTTTTCTTCTAACTCAGGCAATGTTATTTTATGTAGAGTTTATGATAAATTTCAAGTCACCATTAGTATCAGGATCCTTAATTAAGAGATACAAAAGATTCTTAGCGGATGTTTTATTAGATTCTGGCCATGTAGTAACTGCCCACTGTCCAAATCCTGGATCTATGAAGGGGCTAGCCCTGAAGGATGAAAAAATTTGGTTGGAAAAAAACACTAATCACAAAGCAAAACTATCTTATGGATGGAGACTTTCTGAACTTAAAGACAAGTCCTTGGTAGTTGTTGATACTACACTGGCCAATAAGGTTATCTATAAAGCTTTAAAAGAAAAGTGTATTCCAGGTTTGGAATCGTATGACGAGGTCAAACCTGAAATAAAATATGGTCAAAATAGTAGATTAGATTTCTTTTTGGGAAGAAATTCAGGCCCCCCATGTTATTTAGAGGTTAAGAGTGTATCTATGGCCCGAGGAAACACTGCGATTTTCCCAGATAGTATTACAAAAAGAGGAGCAAAACATTTGGGGGAACTACGCAAGATAGTGTCTGAAGGGAATAGGGCAATAATATTTTACCTAATTCAGAGAACGGATGTTTCTGAGTGGGACTTGGCATGTGATATAGATAAGAATTATTGTAATGCTTTTAAAGAGGCATCTGATAGTGGGGTTGAAGTAATGGCATACAAGTCAAATATATCAATAGAAGGAATAAAGTTGGGAGAAGAATTATTTAGACGCAAAGTATAAACTGCACTATAAGGTTTAAGAATGACATAATTTTATCAAAAGGGCTTACTATGAGAGATAAGAACCCTCCAAAAATTAATAAGGAGGGAATAGCTATATACGATAGAGACGATTTTGAAGGAATGCGAATGGCGGGAAAGTTAGCGGCCAAAACGCTAGACATGATTTCGTCATTTGTTAAACCGGGTGTTACAACTGATTATCTTGATAAAATAATTCATGAATTTATCATAGACAACGGGTCGGTACCAGCAACCCTAGGTTATAGAGGATATCCTAAGTCATCATGTATTTCCTTAAATCATGTAATTTGTCATGGCATTCCAAGTCCAAGAATTTTAAAGGATGGTGATATCTTAAATATAGATGTCACTTGTATTTTGGATGGTTGGTACGGTGATACAAGTCGAATGTATATAGCAGGAAAAGGAAACAGAAAGTCCATTAGATTAATCGAAGCTACACATCAGGCATTGCTATTGGGAATAGAGGAGGTAAAGCCAGGAAATACTTTTGGAGACATAGGAGCCGCCATACAGGGGTATGTAGAATCTTTAAAAATGTCAGTTGTGAGAGATTTCTGTGGCCATGGAGTGGGCCGTGTATTTCACGCTCCACCAAACGTTTTGCACTATGGAGTTCGTGGCTCAGGTCCTCTTATAGAGGAAGGGATGATTTTCACTATTGAGCCAATGGTAAATTTAGGGAAACCCGATTCTAAGATCTTGAAGGATAACTGGACCACGGTTACCCGGGATAAATCTCTTTCTGCTCAGTTTGAGCATTCAATTGGTGTAACCGCAGACGGTTATGAAATTTTCACTTTATCTCCGGAGAAAAAATTTCTCCAACTTTGAGGTATTTACTTTATTCTTTTAGCCAAATTGGATTAGACCATGCTCTTTTTTGGTCTTTATCAATTATAACAATTCTAACCCATTTAGAATTAAAAAATGGTTCCAAACTTATTTTAGCAGAGGTTATTTCTTTTCCATGACATACATTCGAAGCAGAACCATTGCCAAGGATTACTATAGAACTGGCTTTTGAACAGGCAACTTCAACTGAATTTTTAGTTACTTCGATATTTTCTATCTCTGGCCCACAAGAAGAGTAGTAATACCCTTTCTTTAATGCCGTGAGTAAAGATTCTGGTTCATTATTTTCAGCCTTTACATTAACCCATCCACCAAAATAATCTTTTGTTTTGAAATGAGCATCATCCGTCGCAATGGCATTAAGTTTGAGACCATCACTCAATAGTAAATCCAACATGTGGGTGCCATCAGGGCGATCACAATCCACCGCACACCCGTGATTATATATCTCTACTGAGTGGGCGTGTGGTGCAAGGGTTTTTGCGTCATTAAAGGACATTCCGGACCATTGGGGGTGAGCTATTGAAACAAATGCACCAGCCTCTTTACAACGAATTGCTAACTCTTTTGCACTTTCTTGATCCTCTATAGGTAAAAAATGAGGTGCATTTGGTGGATTGAAGTTCTTCGGCAGGCCAACTGCAAGGATATGCCAGATTTCTCCATTTTCCATGGACCCGGAGTGAACCTCCGCTCCTAGAATTGTCGAAAAAAATTCTGTTCTAAAACTTTCTGTACTTACTATAGGATAATCAAAAAGACCCACAAAATGATCAGTTAGGGAAATAAAGTCATAACCGTTTTCTGCGTATCTTCTGCAAACCTCTTCTGGGCTCAGAATTCCATCGGATTTATCAGAATGGGTATGAAGGTTTCCTTTATAAAAACGGCCTGGGCTTGAGAAATAATTGAAATGCAAAATTTAGTTCCCTAACCGTGGCAATGCTTATATTTTTTCCCTGAACCACAAGGGCAAGGAGCATTTCTACTAACCCGACCCCAAGAGCTTGGATTAAGGGGATCTAATTCTGAGGTCTCAGAAAAATTCCTTCCTTTTTTAGGGTTACTTATTTTTCCACTTTGGATTGCAATATTCTTAGCTTCCTTAGCTAATTTTTCCTCCAGTTTCTCTTGATCCTCGGGAGCCATAATTTGAACAAATGCCATAAACTTAGTAACTTCTACTCTGATCCTTGCAAGCATGCTTTCAAAAAGTATAAATGCTTCCGTTTTGTACTCATTTAGAGGATCCCTTTGGGCATAGCCTCGAAAAGCTACAACGGTACGTAAATGGTCAAGTTTCAACAAGTGATCCCGCCAGCTCTTATCCACACTTTGTAAAAGCACCTGTTTTTCAATTTGCCGAATTGCCTCGAGTCCAAACTCAGAAATTTTTTTAGCAATCCCTTTGTCTGTTTCGTCTATAACGTGCTGAATTATTTCTTCTCTACCTATATCTTCACTGTCATGCCATTTTTCTATAGGCACTATTAAATTAATCTCCTCCTGAATAAATTTTCCAAACGCAGGCAAGTCCCATTGTTCCTTATAACTATTTTCAGGAATAAAATCTGAGATTAAGCCTTCGACAACTTCATGCCTCATTTCCTTAGTAATATCGGAGACATCATTAGATTCCATAATTTCTCGACGCTGCTCAAATATGATTTTTCTTTGATCATTCATTACATCGTCAAACTTAAGTAAGTTCTTTCTAATTTCAAAATTACGACTTTCTACTTTGCTCTGAGCATGTGCCAATGATTTATTTAGCATGCTGTGACTTATTACCTCTCCATGTTCTAGCCCAAGTTTTGAAAGCATTTTATCGAGTAAGTTTGAGCCAAAAATTCTCAGTAAATCATCTTCAAGACTGAGGAAAAACACTGTTCTCCCTGGATCTCCTTGTCGCCCCGACCTGCCCCTTAATTGGTTGTCAATTCTTCTGCTTTCATGACGCTCGGTTGCTAAAACGAATAGCCCTCCAGATTCAATAACTAATCGCTTTGCTTCAGTGACTTCTTGTTTAATTTTTTCTTCAGTTTGTGGTGATAAGTTTCCACTCCCAGTCTTTTCAAGTGCTTGCTTTAATCTGTTCTCGATATTTCCTCCTAGTTGAATATCTGTTCCACGGCCAGCCATATTAGTTGCTATAGTTACAACTCCTGGTACGCCGGCTTCAGCAATTATCTGAGCTTCCTGTTCGTGAAATCTAGCATTCAAAACATTGTGGGGAACTCCAGATTTTTTTAGCATTTTCGAAATTAGTTCTGACTTTTCTATAGATGTAGTGCCCACTAGAACAGGCTGTTTTTTTGAGTGCGCGATCTTTATTTCTTTTATTACAGCTTCATATTTTTCTTCAGCAGTTCGATAAACCCTATCATCTTCATCTTTTCTTATAACCGGCTGGTTAGTAGGGATTTCCACCACTCCAAGTTTGTAAATTTCTAGAAACTCTTCAGATTCAGTCATAGCGGTCCCTGTCATTCCAGAAAGCTTTTTATATAGACGGAAATAATTTTGGAACGTGACAGAGGCCAGAGTTATATTTTCTGGCTGTATTGCCACATTTTCCTTTGCCTCTAGAGCTTGATGCAAGCCATCTGATAAACGTCTTCCTTGCATCATTCGGCCAGTGAACTCATCAATCAAAACGACATCGTTATTCCTAACCACATATTCTTTATCTTTATTGAAAAGCCTATGTGCAAGAAGGGCTTGATTTATATGGTGAACTAGACTTGTGCTTTCAGGATCATAAAGATTCTGCTTTTCATCTAACAGTTTTTCTTTACGCAATATCTCTTCAACAAAATCATTTCCTGAATCAGTCAAATTTGCAGATCTAGATTTTTCTTCAACTTCATAATGGCTGTCCTCTAATTGAGGTATTACTTTGTCAATTTGTAAATAAAGTGAAGATTTATCTTCTGTCGGTCCAGATATTATAAGAGGTGTTCTAGCTTCGTCTATAAGTATACTATCAACTTCGTCAACTATAGCAAAATGGTGATCTCTTTGGCATAAATCGTCAAGATTGCCCTTCATATTGTCTCTGAGATAATCAAAGCCTAACTCATTATTAGTTGCATAAGTTATATCAGCTTTGTATGCTTCTTTTTTTTCATTTTCCTCCATCCCAGGGTAAACAGCACTAACTGACATACCTAAGAAGTTATATATTTCCCCCATCCACTCAGCATCTCTTTTTGCAAGGTAATCATTTACCGTCACAATATGAACGCCCTTGCCTTCAAGTGCATTCAGATAAGCAGGCAAAACCGCGGTGAGTGTTTTGCCCTCACCTGTCTTCATTTCAGAAATAGAGCCCTCATGCAAAAATATACCACCCAAAATTTGTTCATCAAAATGTCGAAGACCCAGCGTTCTTTTTGAAGCTTCTCGAACAACGGCAAAGGCATCCACTAGAAGTTTTTCAATACCTTCTCCTTTATTAATGGTATCTTTGAATTCGGCTGTTTTTCCTTTTAATTCACTGTCTGAAAGATGTTCATATTCTTTCTCGAGTTCATTAATTTTTTGCACTAAAGAAGCTTTTGTTTTAAGTAGGCGATCGTTTTGAGTTCCAAAAACTCTTTTTGCTAAATTGCCAATACCTAACATTATCTTGCTCGCCTATATGTGATTGTAAACATAATATTTTACTTCAAAGTTTTAACATGTTTGGATAGTTATGGGAATAGCATAGTGCAAGTTCAATTTAAGCAAAATTAAAAAAAGGGCTGGAAAAATGTTTATATCTAGGGAAAGTTCTAATTTAAATTAAAAGAAAAAAATGGATATGTAAGAAAATGTTACTGAATTTTTTTAAGAAGTTTCAAATCATATTTTTAGCAAGTTTAATATTTATATTTACGTTACCTAATGTTTTGAGATCAGAAAATGTAAATTTGAGTACTGTTGTAGCCAATGTAAATGGTGAGGTTATAACCCTTGCACATTTAATGGCAGAGGTATCAAATTTGTCACCAGAATATTTGGAGCTAAGTGATGAATATCTTTTTGAGAATGTGTTAGAGCAGTTAATTAATAAACTTTTGCTTTCAGAGTTATTAGAGAACGAAAATTTAGGCACAAAAACTTTGATTGAAAATAACCAAAGGGCCATAAGAGCTTCTCAAACAGTAGATTCCCTTTTAGCTGACATTCCTAGTCATGAAGAACTAAAGATACTTTATGAAAAAACCATGGCGGCCTACTCGCCTGAAAAAGAGTATTCCGCATCTCATATTCTGTTAAGTACTGAGGATGAGGCGGAAAATCTTGTTGAAAGAATTAATGAAGGGGAAAATTTTGCAAAGCTGGCAGCTGAATTTTCCATTGGTCCATCTTCTCCTAATGGTGGAAGTCTTGGATGGTTTGTAATTGGCCAAATGGTTCCTGAGTTTGAAGCGGCAGTTTTGTCTTTGGAATTAGGTATGGTTTCCCGTCCAATAAAGACGGAATTTGGGTGGCATATTATTAAGCTGGATGGTGAAAGGTTGCAGCCTCAACCAAATTTAGAAGAGTTAAGGCCTCAGCTAGAATTACAACTTAGACAAGATTTCCTAAATAGTAAATTAGATGAATTGAGGGATCTGTCCGATATTAATTATTTTGAAACCAATATTGATAAAGCTGTAATAAAGGAGATTAAAATGCTATTTTCTCAGTAGAGAAAGATAGAGGTATATATGGAAAATACGGTTTTAAAAAAAAATAAATGACTTGGAAGATGAATTGGCACTCTTAAAGAAAGATAAAAATCCTATACCCTCTTTTATTAGAAATTATACTTTTCCTCATGGGATGAAGATTGAGGGTGTAAATTTCTCTGCTTTGTGTGCTTCAATAAAATCCGACAAGAAGCTTGACCTAACTCTAATCGAAATAAGGGAAGGGGCTAGCTTATCTGGAGTTTTCACTACATCCCAAACCCGTTCCTCGCCAGTTAGGTGGTGTGAAGACATATTTGGTAGAAGAAAGAATAAGACACTTTCTGGAAAATCAGCCATCTTAGTAAACTCTGGAAATTCAAATACCTTCACTGGGGAGTTAGGTAAAAGAGCAGTGGAAAAGTCAGTTGAAACTGTGTCCAAAAATTTAGGTTGTGAGAAAGAAAATGTTTTTGTTGCATCCACCGGAGTTATTGGAGAAATTCTCCCGATTGACAAAATTATTAGTAAAGTTCCAGACTTATGCGAAAAACTTTCTCCTAATAGCATATCACAGTCTGCTGAGGCGATTATGACTACTGATACTTTTCCTAAGGGTGTTTGTGCTAATGTAATGATTGGAGGACAGAAGGTATCAATTGTAGGTATAGCTAAGGGTTCAGGAATGATATCGCCAGATATGGCAACAATGCTTGGGTTTATTTTTACCGATATTTCAATTAACGAAGAGTTATTGCAGGAAAGTTTGCATAAGTCCGTAAATCAAACCTTTAATAATATTAGTGTTGATAGTGATACCTCTACTTCAGACACAGTAATTTTAGCAGCTACAGGTACAGTTCCAGGATTACATATTTCTAAGTCAGAAGATGATGGGTATTCAGAATTCCTGGAAGCTTTAACCTCTGTTATGAAAGAATTGAGCCACTTGATTGTTAAAGATGGAGAAGGGGCTACAAAGTTTATAGAGATCAGAGTGTCAGGAGCTGTTAGTGATTATTCTGCGAAAAAAGTATGCCAATCGATAGCAAATTCACCACTTGTCAAGACAGCCGCTTCAGGAGAGGATCCGAATTGGGGACGAATTATTATGGCTATTGGAAAGTCGGGAGAATCAGTTGAGAGAGACAAGATTACTATTAAATTTGGCGAAATTCTTGTGGCTGAAAAAGGTGCTGTTGCATCAACATATTCAGAGGATCTGGGAGCAAGGTACATGAAAAGAGATGAACTTATTATAGATGTTGATTTGAACATGGGTGAATCTAATGCTATTTTTTGGACGTGTGATTTTTCAGGTGAATATGTGTCTATTAATGCAGATTATAGATCGTGATAATTCAGAATGTGGCAATAGGAGCATTAGTAGATCCAGAAGGGAGAGTTCTTCTTACAAGGAGGTCAGAAAGAAATAGTGTAATGCCCAATTTTTGGGAGTTCCCAGGGGGGAAAATTCTGCCTAAAGAGCTGCCTGAGGAAGCGCTTGTGCGGGAGCTCAGAGAAGAACTTTCAATAGAGACTTGGGATAGTTGCTTAGCCCCTGTTACATTTGTTAGTCACAGTTACAAGGACTTTCATGTAATCTTGTTCTTATTTATTTGTCGCAGATGGGATGGGGTAATTTTTCCTAAAGAGGGGCAGAAGTTTTCTTGGGTAAAAAAAAATGAATTGAGAGATTATAAAATGCCAGAGGCAAACTCATACTTAGTGGCCATTTTAAGAGATTGGATTTAAAATATACATTTTTGAAAATGGTAGCTCTAGTAGTATTTTTTTGTAAATTTTGGAAAGAATGGAACTTTGAGGAATAAATTAATACAAGAAATAAAAGATTACTACCGAGTGGTGAAAAGTCGTCGCATTGAATCATTATTTTTGGAGAAGAATAGGTTCAAGAAATTCAGCAGAGAAGCTTCTGGAATATTTTTAGATTTTTCAAAAACTAATATAGATAATGTTCAATTAGATTTACTAATGAAACTTCTTTCAAATAGTTCATTTTCTACTGCTCGTGAAAATTTGTTTGAGGGAAGAAAGATAAATTATACAGAAGGCAAGCCCGCCCTGCATACTAGTATTAGATCTCCATTACAGCCCATTCTGGTAGGTAACAAAAATGTTGCGGAAGAGCTCCTTTCGGAGCAAAATAAAATGATCGAATTTTGTGACCGGGTACAATCTGGTTCAATAGTAAGTGCTACCGGAAAACGATTCACAGATGTTGTAAATATTGGCATAGGCGGTTCACAACTAGGCCCTGAGATGGCCATCAATGCGCTCAAAACTTCAAAAAATCTGCTAAATATTCATTTTCTTTCTAATATAGATCCATCAAATCTAATTGATGTTCTTGACAACTTGAATCCTGAAACAACCTTATTTGTTGTAGTTTCGAAGAGTTTTAATACCTTGGAAACTTTAAAGAATGCTACCTCTGTAGAAAAATGGTTGCGAGAGCATTTAAAATCTGGAGTTTCCGTTCAAAAACACTTTGTTGCAGTCCTATCAGACACACATAAAATAGAAAATTTTTCGTTTCAATTTGGCTATAAATTCAAAATCCATGATTTTATTGGTGGAAGGTATTCTTTCTGGGGAGTAGCTGGAATATCAATAATGTTAGGGTTAGGTGTGGATAATTTTAATAAGATCTTAGCAGGTGGCGCGAGTATGGATAGGCATTTTCGTCATAGTGAGGTGGATAAAAATTTACCTGCTTTGCTTGGATTAATTGGTGTATGGCATTCCTCTTTTTGTAATTATACCAATCTAGCCATTATCCCATATGAAAGCAGATTAGAATTTTTTCCAAGGTATATTCAACAGTTGCAGATGGAAAGTAATGGGAAAAATTCTTCAAGATACAGCGAGACAGTTTCAGGCTTAATGAGCCCTGTGGTTTGGGGAGATATAGGAACAAACAGTCAGCACTCTTTTTTCCAGTACCTGCATCAGGGAACACATACAGTTCCAATTGAGTTCATAGTGGGCAGATCTAGTTCCGTAGGTTTAGATGAAGAACATCATGATTTGCTTAAATTAAACTGCGTTGCTCAATCTGAGGCTTTAATGTCAGGAAATAGTGATAATGAAGAATCTTCACCCATGTCTATTGAAGGAAACAAGCCGTCGATAACTTTGATTTACGATAAACTTGATCCGTTCACTTTAGGAGCATTGGTTGCGTTATATGAGCATAAGGTTTTTGTAGAAGGAATTTTATTAGGTATTAATTCATTTGACCAATTTGGGGTTGAGCTTGGAAAGAGTTTGGCAAAAAAATATATGAGTGACTTGTACTCTAATAGTTTGTTTAGCAGAAAAAATTCTAACCTTAGTAAGGATTTGCTAAGGCAACTTTTTAAAGATAAAAATGGATAATTTTTTTTATGATCCTCCTCATGGGAGAGTAAAGATATTATTTGAGGATGACGATTTTGTTGCTGTCGATAAGCCTTCTGGTTTGTTAACGGTGCCAGGAAAAGATCTCCGTCATAAAGATTCAATGTTAAGTAGGCTGCAGAAAGATTTTCCGAACATTTCCGTTATTCACAGGTTAGACATGGATACTTCTGGTATTGTTTTATTCGCAAAAAACAAAACTTCTCAAATTCTAGTATCAAAGCAATTCTCAGAAAGGTTAGTGAAGAAATTTTATGTTGCACGGGTTTTAGGACAAATAATGAAATTGTCTGGCACAATAGTTATTCCCTTAGCCAAAGATTGGCCGCGAAGACCTTTACAAAAAGTTTGCAGAAAATATGGAAAATTCGCAAAGACGCGTTGGAGATTGCTTGAAAGTTTTAGTGATCCCAAAGGTCGTATGTTTTCTAATCTTTTAATTCAACCAATCACAGGACGAACCCACCAAATCAGGATCCATTTTAAGGAAATTGGGTTTCCAATTATTGGAGATAATTTTTACGGAAACAAATATTGTAAAGCCATTGGTAGAAGGCTTAATTTGCATGCTTACTCTCTTAAATTTTATCATGCTGGTAGAGGATGTTATCTTAGACTGACAACTCTTGATGAGAACTCACATTCACTCTGTGAACCAAATTTTGTAATGTAAAACATAGGAATATTAGGGTGAAAAATTTTAGAAGTGAAAAAATTGATATAGCTAGAGGTTTTTCTATTTTAGCAATGGTTTTTTACCATTTTTGCTGGGACCTAGGAGAGTTTGGCATCTTAGATAGTGCTCAAATCAATTCTGGAGGATGGAGACTGTTCGCTCAGTTAATTGGGAGCACATTCTTATTTATCTCTGGCCTAAGTTTTTGGTTGTACTATCGTTTTGGTAGAAGTAGGCAAAAGTTTTTTTATAGAGTTGTAAAGTTAATAGTCGCATCACTTTTTGTATCTTTTGGTACCGCTTTCGCTTATGGAGATTATTTTGTTTTCTTCGGAATTTTACATCTACTCGCATTTTGCACCTTATTTGCGACAATAATTTGCAGACTGCCTGTAATATGGTTATTGATTTTAACAGTTTTCGTTGGGTTTGCTGCGAATTATATTTCTTTTGAAAGTTTTAGCTCCAGATTTTTCGCATGGACGGGGCTCTATGGGGGATATGTAGGTACTGTAGACTTTTATCCTTTTTTTCCTTGGGCCAGCCCTTATATTTTAGGACTTGTGTTTGGAAAAATATTATATGGAAGAAATTTTGAAGGTAGCGAAAAAACTGAAATAAAGTTCAAAAATGTCAATAATCGATATTATGAGCATACAAATTTAGGGAAAGCCCTAAAAGGAGTCCTGATTTTTTTATCGTCCTATTCCCTTTATATTTATCTAATACATCAACCTATTTTATTTGGCGGTATAATAGTTTTTTTGAAATACTTTTAGGGTTAAAGTAGAGAGTTAATTGAATCAACTAAGTTTGTATTAATTTCTCTTGGGCCAGAATCCAGTCGGTTCTTATGTCGCCTTTCTCCAGGTATACGTGCGCCCTTAATTGATGAGAGGCGTGAATAGAAGTCTTTCACATGTTTAGACCAGCCGCTTCCTCCAATTATTTCTGGGGAAAGAGCAATTATTATTTCTCCTCCTTGAGGAGGACCTCCATCTCCATTATCATTTTCTTTAGCCTCGTAGCTAAAATTTTCCCCAGTCACTCCGGCAGCCAATAGCTCAACCATTAGAGCTATCGCAGAGCCTTTGTAACCTCCAAACGGCAATAAAACGCCTTCCAATATTTTCTTTGGATCATCTGTCAGTTGACCATCTCCATCTAAGCCAGTTCCTAAAGGAACTTTCTTTTCATCCCTAGCAGCTATTTGAACTTCTCCTTGAGCCATCGCTGCGGTAGCCATGTCGTAGACTATTGGATTTTTGCCAGGTATAGGATAGGCAAAAGCTATTGGATTAGTTCCAAAAAAAGGGGTGTTGCCTCCTGCTGGAGCAACTGAAGGCATATATGCAGTACAGGCTATTCCAACCAAATTATTTTCAGCTAGATACTCAACCTCAGGCCATAATGCTGCAAAGTGATGAATTTCGGTGAGTGACAATACTCCAACCCCTAGCTTCTTTGTGATTTGAACAATTTCTTTCAAGCCCATTTCTTGCGCCAATGGGGCAAAACAGTTATTTCCCGAAACTTTTAAAATATTGGGAGTAATTTTCTTTATAACTGGCAGAGCATCGCCTTTTACCTTCCCACTTCGTAGAGCTTTTACATACCCTGGTATCCTAAATAATCCATGTGAGTGGGAACCATCCCTTTCAGCTGACTGGACAATTTTCGCTAAAGCATTTGCATTTGATTCATTGCAGCCATTCTTAATCATCACTTTATAGGCGAGCTCAAAAATTTCTTGAAGTGTAAAGCTGGTTGTAGTCATTTTTACCTCTCTTTTTTTTTACTATTATGATGTTGGCCACCCTGATTTCTCATCATGATATGCCATCAATATATCTAACATATAATGCTTAGTCACCATCTATATCTTCGGGTTTTGGTCTTTCCATCCATACAGTTATTTCTCCAAATGTCAGCCAATTGTAGATTAAAACAATAGGGATTAGCGTGAACGTAAAAACTAAGCTGTCATAGTAAACGCTAAAATTATTGAATAAACCAAAGTTCAATATTTCCAGCATTATACTTTCTATTATCAACCAAGCAATCGAAACAATGGTTAGAAGAGAAAGCACTCTACTGATATGATACTTTATTGTATCCATTTAACTCTGCCTTTAGTGTATTCCGCTAACGCACATTCATTTCGGCATTATATAAGAAAGGGTGCGTATGGTGGAGCCAAGGGGGATCGAACCCCTGACCTCTTGCATGCCATGCAAGCGCTCTCCCAGCTGAGCTATGGCCCCTTGTTCAATCTAAGATTCTTCGTCCGGTGAGCTCACATCAGTGATTTCCTCAAGACTAACTGTATCTTCCTCATCCTCTTCCAAAAGAGTTTCATCTAGTTCATCAGGTATCGAATCAGAAGTATCATCTAATAGAAGCTCATCCTCATCTATGTTGTCTACAATTGGTTCCTGATCTTCTTCCTTTTCTTTGTTTATAGGAGCAGGCTCTTTGGGAGCTTTGACCTTATTTCCTAGAAACTCATCTAAAGAGAAAGATGCTCCACACTCAGGGCAAGTCATTGGATCCATATTTAAATCATAGAATCTGCTTTTGCATTTTATACAGAGGCGTTTGACACCCCATTCTTCTTTAGGCATTTTTCCCACACTTCATTTTTTAAGTTAAAATTTATAAAGCCAAGTGCCACATTTTTGGGGGCTTTGTCAAAGAGTTTACAAAAAAAAGTGATATTTAGTATTTTTTTAATATCTTCTTCACTGAAAACAGATTGCTGATATACTTATTTTTTTTGGATCAATAAAAATTTCTAGGGGGTTTCACTGTTATATGAACCATTAAACCTTAAAATAGCCGTTCGTAGATCAAAAAGAATTAAGCGAATTACTATGAGATTTACACCGCCAGATAAATTATCCTTATCTTGTCCTATAGGTGTCTCAAATAACCTGATAGAAGAATTTGTTTTTAGAAATGAAAATTGGTTAATAGATAAAAAGAGCCGAATAGAGTCAAAAGTTAATGTAGGTGTTGGTGTTAAGATTCCATTTAAAGGTAAGTTGTTTTCGATTTGTCGAGGTGATCAGCTTTTAAAAACATGTAAAATAGACGATGAAAAGCTTTTTGTGGTTAATGATGGGAAAGAAGTTGGTTTGCAAGTCAAAAACTTTCTCATTAAGGAAATTAAGCAGACGGCAACACCTTTAGCCTTAAGGTTTTCAAAAATTTTGGGAGAAAATATTAAGAGCCTTAAGTTTAAGGATACAAA
>Ga0163111_10001384_pt1 | contig 14967 bp, 13 predicted proteins | sample CRUFie1St18metaG_FD_109645 | JGI IMG/M metagenome (GOLD analysis project Ga0163111, IMG submission 109645) | Marine microbial communities from the Costa Rica Dome - CRUD Field 142mm St18 metaG | ecosystem: Environmental > Aquatic > Marine > Oceanic > Photic zone | place: Costa Rica: the Eastern...
ATTCCATACTGTGAATGGAAATGTCCGGTACATAATTATATTCCTAATTGGTTGGAGTTAATTGAAGAGGGTAGATTATTTGAAGCAGCAGACTTGTCGCATCAAACGAATTCTTTGCCCGAGATTTGCGGTCGTGTTTGCCCTCAAGATCGTCTATGTGAAGATGCATGCACTTTAAATAATGGTGTTGGCTCTGTCAGTATTGGAAATATTGAAAAATACATAACGGATGAAGCCATAAAGCAAGGATGGCGTCCAGACATGGAGAATGTCAAAAGCACCGGAAGAAGAGTAGCAATAATAGGCGCAGGCCCTGCGGGATTATCTGCAGCTGATGTCTTAGCTAGAGCAGGAGTTAAGCCCGTTGTATTTGATTCTTATTCAGAAATAGGGGGATTACTTACTTTTGGAATTCCTCCATTTAAGTTAAATAAAGACGTGGTAAAGACGCGTAGATATATTCTCGAGGGTATGGGTGTCGAATTTATTCTGAATACACATATTGGTAAAGATAAAAGTTTTTCTTCGATTTATGATGAATTTGATGCTGTTTTTGTCGGGATTGGAACGTATCAAGCAATAAGTGGCGGATTTCATGGTGAAAATCTAGCAGGCGTTTATCCTGCCTTACCATATCTTATTGGTAACGTGAATGAGGAATTAAGTATTGATGATAGTGAAAATCCTTACATTGATTTTAAGGATAAAAATGTTGTCGTTTTAGGAGGAGGTGATACAGGTATGGATTGCAATAGAACTGCAATAAGGCAGGGTGCATCGTCTGTAAGTTGTATCTATCGTAGAAATGAAGACAGCATGCCTGGATCAAAACAAGAAGTTCGAAATAGTAAAGAAGAGGGGGTAAATTTTTTATTTAATAAACAACCCATTGAGATAATGGGAAAGAAAAAAGTAACTGGGGTAAAAGTTATTGAAACAAGATTGGGCGACCCCGATGAAAATGGAAGACGTATTCCTGAAGCTATTGCAGATACAGAAGAGATAATTGATGCGGATGTTGTCATAATTGCTTTTGGTTATTTACCTAATACACCAAATTGGGTGGATGAGTTTGATATTTTGAAAAAAGCAAATGGCTGTATCAAAGTGGAAGTTGAAAAAAATTTAGCATTTCAAACGAGCAATAATAAAATATTTGCTGGAGGTGATGCTGTTAGGGGATCTGATTTAGTTGTTACTGCGGTTTATGAAGGAAGAGAAGCTGCAAAGAGCATAATTAAATTCCTTGAAATTTAAAAATTATAAGGAATAAATTTTTAGCTACTAAAGTGCTGAAGTACTTTATATATCTCGAGTTATAATATTTCATGGCACATTATATTTCTAAAATATAACTTAGGATTAGGAATGGAATCAAAGCAAGCACGACTAACTAGAGGCCCAGTAGGTGAGCATCTCATCAAAATGACTGTGCCTGTTTTTTTTGGTGTTTTTACGATGATGTTGCAAGGATTTGCAGACGCTTTTTTCATCGGTATGGTGGGAGATTGGGAATTAGCAGCATTAAGCTTTGCTTATCCAATATTAATGATAGTAATGAGTGTCGCTATTGGATTAGGTGCTGGAACTTCCTCGGTGGTAGCCAGAGCTATTGGGGCAAATGATCCGGTCCGTGCAGCAAGATTAGCAACCGATAGTTTATTACTTTCATTTATTATAACTGGCAGTATCAGCTTATTAGGCATAATGACTATAGATAGGTTATTCCTAACTTTGGGTGCCCCTGAAGAAATGATTCCTCTTATTAGAGGTTATATGGAAATACTGTATTTAGGTGTTCCATTTGTCGTTGTGGGTATGGTCGGAATGAGCAGTATGCGAGCTACCGGAGACACTCGCTTACCAAGTTTATTGATGATAATTGCCTCGATTGCAAATATTGCAATTGATCCAATCATGATTTTTGGCTTTGGTCCGATTCCTGCTATGGGACTAAAAGGAGCAGCAATGGCAGCTTTGATTTCAAGAGGTGCGATTTTTCTAGGGACAATATATTTTATGAGTCACCGCTTAAATATGTTGAGTTATGAAAAACCAAGTTTCTCAGAAATGAAATCTTCTTGGTCTGATATCCTTCATGTTGGGATTCCAGCTGCAGCAACCAATACTATAATTCCAATTGCTACCGCTGTGATAACCGCTATGTTAGCTAAATATGGTCCTGAGGTTGTGGCTGGTTTTGGCGTTGCCAGTCGAATTGAATCAGTTGTATTGGTAATGTTTTATGCGCTTTCTGCGATTATTGGACCTTTTGTTGGCCAAAATCTTTCAGCAAAAAAATCAGAAAGAATATTTCAAGCTCTTAAACAATGCTCTATCTTCTGTTTATCAGTTGGTTTATTTTTCGCAGCTATTTTAATTATTTATCGAGATACTTTACCATTACTGTTTAGTCAAAGTGAATCAGTAATAGAGGCTGCATCTTTGTTTTTGTTATTCGCCCCGATCAGTTATGGAGCTTATGGGATTGTGATGACAATGAATGCCGCATTTAATGGCATGGGAAAACCATCTCCGGCTGTTGTGATCAGTCTTATCAGAATGGTAATTATATATATCCCGATGGCTTATATACTAGAAATCTACTTTTCTATGAGTGGAATATTCATTGCATATGCCACAGCGAATATTATTTCAGGAATTATTGCCTACCGTTGGGCGGTAAATTCAGTATCAGGTCAGATCGAAAAGATGGGATGATTGCCTCAATTTTTGCTCATTGTAAGTTCTAAAATAAACTGAAAAGTATTTAAAGTTATTTATGACACCATCTTAATAGCCATTTTGATCAATCTCCTAACCTTTGACGTGTAGGGTGGATGCAGCATTGATGCAGAGCTAAATTTGTCAGTTAATACACTTCGTTCATGACTAAAAGCGTTAAAGCCCCAAACACCACCCGATTTTCCAATGCCACTATTGTTAACACCACCGAACGGCAGGTTCTGGTGTGCATTATGCATCATCGTTTGGTTGACGCAGGAATCACCGGCACTGGTTTCAGTCAGTATTTTTTCAATATTGTGACTGTCTTTGCTAAAAATATATAGGGCCAGAGGTTTAGGTTTACTGTTGATGCATGAGATCGCTTCATCAAGATCAGTAAAGGTAATTATCGGTAATAAAGGGCCAAATATCTCCTCATTCATAATAGCTGAACTCCCCGACATCCCTTCAATCAATGTTGGTGCAATAAATCGTCCCGCATCATCAGTTTGACCTCCCGTAATCAGTTTACCACCTTGCGCCTGCGCATCGGTAAGCAGCCGTCTAATACGTTGGTAGTGACTATCATTGACGATCTGACAGTAATCATTATTATCCTTAGCATCATTACCTAAGCCATACTGCTTATCAATAGATGCCAGTATTTCTTTAAGAAATTCACCTTTAATTGACTCATGAACATAGAGGTAATCTGGCGCGATACAAGTTTGTCCATTATTGACAAACTTACCCCAGGCAATGGACTTCACAGCTTTTTTAATATCTACCGACTTGTCGACGATTACCGGACTTTTACCACCCAACTCTAACGTTACCGACGTTAGATTTTTCGCTGCGGCGGCCATTACCTGTTTCCCAACCGCCGGACTGCCCGTAAAGAAAATATGATCAAAAGGCAAGCTAGTTAAATAACTGGCCACATCGGCTTCTCCTTGAAATAGACAAACTTCCTCTGGACTGAATGCCTTTTCGACAATTTCACTGATAATAGCAGACATGTTAGGAGTCATCTCTGAGGGTTTTATGATGACTGTATTACCCGCCGCAATAGACCAGATCATGGGGCCAAAAGTCAGGTAAAAGGGATAATTCCAAGGTGACACTATTAAGGTTACGCCCTTTGGTTCCTTGATAATTTTCGATGAAGTGCCAAATAACATCATGGTCGCTCTAACTGAAACCGGCTTCATCCATTTTTTCAGGTTTTTACGTAAATGCTTAAGCTCTATCAGAAATGCCATTATCTCTGCGATATCCACTTCAGCTTGCGGCTTGCCAAAATCGGCGGCAGCTGATTTGTATATTTTTTCTTCTGAGGCTCGAAATACCTGTTCAAAGCGATCAAGCACCGCAATTCTTCTTTTGTAATCTGACTTTCGAAGTTCTAAAGCATAGCCCTGTTGACGCGCAAAAGCATTATCAATATTTAACTTAACTTGCTCATTTAATTCTGACATTTTAAACCTCTATTCTTTTAATTAAATCGAGTAGCCGCAGACACCTCTAATTATTATAGTAATATATTAACAATATAAATAATTGGATTTGTTTATGAAGAAAAATGTCACACGGCGAGATTTCTGTAATGGCGTTATCATTGGTGCAGGAGTTAATGTTTTAAGCCCTCATAATTTATTTGCTCATGAATTAGGTGAACCCTTATCTAATTACCCGCCAATGTTAAATGGAATGCGTGGAAGTCACAAAGGATCATTTGAGGTAGCGCATGCGTTAGCATGGGCAGGTCAAAAACCGTCCTCCTACAAAGAGCTCAATGAAGAATATGATTTAGTGATAGTGGGTGCAGGAATAAGTGGTCTTGCTGCTGCGAGGTTTTACCAAAAAAAGATAGGTATGAATGCACGAATTCTTTTACTGGATAATCATGATGACTTTGGCGGACACGCAAAAAGAAATGAGTTCGAACAGGATGGACAAACGCTTCTTGGGCTAGGAGGATCAGTTAATCTTGACAATCCAAATGATTATAGTCAAACAGCAAAAAGTTTACTGGAAGATCTGGATATCAATCTTGATTTAATGAGGAAAAATATCAGTGATGATTTTCCTATGTCAAACTCTTTGGCAGATAATGTTCTCGCAATTCCAGGGGCAGATGGTCATGTTATCTCTGAAGGGAACTGGATTTTAACTGCACAAGGAATAGGAGATATTGATCCCACGATTCAATCTTTAAATCTTGATTCTGAAGAGAAACAAAAATTAATCCGATTTTTTTCTGGGGAAGTAGATTATCTTGATGATCTGACACTTTTTCAGAAGCATGAGTATATTTATTCTACAAGTTATCACCAATTTTTAACTAAGAGAGTTGGTTTAAAAGAAGATACTGCAAACATCTTTTACTCAATGATCAGAATTATATGGGGAGTTGATGGAAATCATGTAAATATAATGGATGCAATATCTCTTGGTGCGCCAGGCCTCCAATCAATGGGTGGTGCGGCAAAGATATTTAAATATATTTTAGAGAAATTGGATGATAGCGAATCTTTGTATTTTCCTGATGGGAATGCAACTGTCGCAAGATTATTGGTCAAAAAATTAATACCAGCAGTAACAACTGATAAAGTTAGTTTTGATAACATATCAACTAGTGTATTCAATTATAAGAAGCTTGATCGAGATGAACATTCAGTTCGCCTCAGATTGAATAGCACAGTTGTCGGTGTCAAAGAGAGTGGCAATGGTAGCGTGAATGTTGATTACATCAAAAATGGTAAAGCGTTCAGAGTAAAGAGTAAGCACAGCATCTTAGCTTGTTATAACAGTATCATTCCACATCTTTGTCCTGAATTACCTGAATCACAAAAAGAAGCTATTGGATATGCCGAAAAAGTACCTCTAGTATGGGCGAATGTTCATTTAAGTGATGGGTTGTCTTTTTCAAAGATAGGCGCGAAATTGATCCAATGCCCAAGTGATCCATTTGATGTGGTAACTGTTTCCCCGCCAACTAAAACTGGAGGTTATCAACCACCTAATAAACCAGAAGATCCAGTTGTGTTATTTTTGATGGGCATTCCAAAATTTCAGGTAAACACCAAAAATTCACTACGAGATCTTTACAAAAAGGGTCGACAAATAATATACACCACATCTTTTGAAACTTATGAAAAACAAATTCGTAACCAACTTGAGTCGTTGATGGGTAATCATGGTTTTAAGCAATCAGATATTCTAGCTATTACTGTTAATCGTTGGCCACACGGTTATGCTTATGAGTATAGCTCTTTATATGATCCAGAATGGGAGGAAGGTGAAGCGCCTCATGAAATCGGTCGAGCGCAATTTGGAAAAATCTCTATCGCAAATTCAGACTCTGAAGCATCTGCATATGTCAATGCGGCAATTGATTCTGCATGGCGCGCCGTGGAAGAGCAAACATCCTGATACTGATTAATCTGATGAAAGATTAATCCTTCTATAAAGTACATGCATAGTGATTCCCCTACTGAGCATGAATAATGTGAAAGCCAGCCATAAACCGTGATTGCCAAGAGGTTGGAGAAGATACCAACTTGGCAAGAAAATTATTAGTAATGAGACTAACATGGCATTACGCATATCTCTGGAACGAGTAGCACCAATAAAGACCCCATCGTACAGAAAAGACCAAACTGAGACTATAGGCGAAACTATCATCCAAGGAAGATACTCCATAGCCATATCACGAATATTTTGGTGATGAGTTATTAGGTAAATTAAATTATCCCCTAATAATATATAAAATAAGGTAAAAATTAGTGCAATATAAACTGACCATCTTAGACAGATATTTACTGTAGATTTAAGTAATTTAGAATCTTTCTTGCCTACTGCTTTTCCGACAAGTGCCTCTGCTGCGTGAGCAAAACCATCCAACACGTAAGCCAAAAGATTTTGAAAGTTCATAAGTAATGCATTCGCTCCTAGCACAATTCCACCATATCTTGCTCCCTGGGCAGTTAAAAAAGCAAAGGCAAATATCAATGAGAGAGTTCTAATAAATAAGTTAATATTGATTTGCATGAACCTTTTATATTCTTTTAATTTTAGAATCTTGTTGGAGATCCATTGACCTTTATATCTCTTTAATTCCTTAAAGACATATATAAAACCTATGAGCATGCCGAGTATTTCTGCAATTACAGAAGCTAGTGCGATCCCTTTAACTTGCATTTGAAAAATAACAACAAATACTAAGCTTAAAATGATATTGGTGATGTTCGTGATGATTACCATCTTCAATGGAGCGGATCCATTTTGGAGGCCTATAAACCAACCAATTAATGAAAAGTTAATAAGTGTAGCGGGTATACCCCATATACGGATATAAAAATACTGGCTAGCATAATAGGCAACACTTTCTTGTGATCCAATTAAAAAAAGACCTATTTGGTTAATTTGATTTTGTAATAAAATTACGACGAGAGAGATTGAGATTGCCACGAGTAAAGTCTGTCCCAGAATAATTCTGAAACCATCGAAATTTTTTGCACCAAAATATTGGGCCGTTATACCGGTAGTACCCATTCTTAAAAAATTCATACTGGCAACAAAGAAACCAATAATTGTTGTCGCCACGGCAATACTAGCTAGATATTCCGGATTTTCTAAGTGTCCTGTTATTACTGTATCCGTTATCCCAACGAGCGGTATGGATATATTAGAGAGGATCATAGGCGCTGCGATGCGCCACATTTCTTTATTTAAGATCTGAGTATCGATTTATTCACTAAAATGCATTGATACCAGTTAGCTCTTTACCAACAACTAGCTGATGGACCGTCTCGGTACCTTCATAAGTTATAACACTTTCAAGATTAAGCATATGCCGAATAGGAACATATTCGGCACTTATTCCACTTCCGCCTAATATATCTCTGGCATCTCTCGCGATATCTAGTGCCATCCTACAATTATTCCATTTGGCAACTGAAATTTGAGATGGTGTTAACTTACCTGCATCTTTCAATTTACCAAGCTTGAAAGATAAAAGCTGAGCAGTTGTAATTCTTCTAGACATATCAGCGAGCCTGATTTGAATAGTTTGAGTATGTGAAACTGGCTTATTGAATAAGATACGTTCTTTCGAATAATTAAGCGCTTCTTCAAGACATGCTTGAGCTGCACCAATTACTCCCCATGAAATTCCATATCTTGCTTGACTTAAACAGCTAAGAGGTCCCTTCATACCAACGATTCCGGGTAGTACATTTGAATTTGGAATTCGGACATTATCAAAAAATAAGGCCCCTGTGATAGATGCTCTCAAAGAGAATTTGTTATGAATTTCTTGAGCATCAAATCCAGACATATTTTTTTCTACCAAAAACCCTCTAACACCCTCATCTGTCATTGCCCAAACAACGCAAACGTCAGCAATAGATCCATTTGTAATCCACATTTTTGAGCCATTTAGAATCCAATCATCACCATCTCTCTTTGCATGTGTTTTCATATTTGTTGGATCAGATCCGCCATGTGGCTCGGTAAGCCCAAAACATCCGACTTTTGAACCTTTTGCTAACTGGGGTAACCATCTATCTTTTTGTTCTTCGGAGCCATATGCATGAATGGGGTACATAACAAGACTACTTTGAACTGAAACAAAGCTACGAAGAGCACTATCACCTCTTTCAAGTTCTTGACAGATTAATCCATAGCAAATGCTATTTAATCCAGCACAGTCATAACCATCTATAGAGCTCCCAAAAAGCCCAAGATCTGCTATATCACCAACCAATTCATTCGCGAATGTGTGATTTTCAAATGATTCTTTAATTATTGGAAGTACTTTATCATCAACAAAACGAGCTACAGAATCTTTAACCATTAACTCTTCTTCCGTTAGATCACTTCTAATATCCAGTAAGTCAAGCGCATCAAGAGGTTGATTTTTTCCTTTTGTATTTGCCATTATTTTCTCTGACTAATTAAGTCCTTTTATTTAATTTTTTAGTGTTTAATAAACCCGAAATCAAGCTTCCATTATAGTTTAATACCATATAGCAAGCCAAAAGATTGTAAGATTTTCGCAAAGAAAATATATTAAATTCTAGGAAAATGTACAAATTTTTCGAGATTCATTCTTTGGCAATCTTAATTACTTAAAAAATCTTACACCATTGAAAGACGTAACTTTTTGATTGCATTTACTTCAATTTGTCTTATTCTTTCCGCTGAAACACCATATCTTTCTGCAAGATCATGAAGAGTCTCTTTTTTCTCAGACAACCATCTGCTATTTAAAATATCTTGGCTCCTAGGATCCAGGTGACTCAAAGATTCTTGCATTTTAGCTATTGTTGAGTTTCTCCATTGATCTTTTTCGACAGTCTCAGCTGGATCGCTGTCTGGACTGGGCAAATATGCTGCAGGAGTAAAACTTTGACTATCATCGTTGTCCTCTCCATTTTGATCAAACATCATATCATGTGAGCTTAAACGTTTTTCCATTTCACTTACTTCACGGACGGAAACTCCTAGATCATCCGCCACGGCTTTTGTCTCGTCTGCAGATAACCAGCTTAGGCTTTTTTTATGTTTACGGAGGTTGAAGAATAGTTTTCTTTGTGCTTTTGTTGTTGCAATTTTAACAACTCTCCAGTTCTTCAGAACATACTCATGTATTTCAGCTCTTATCCAGTGCACAGCGAATGAGACGAGCCTAACATTAAAATCAGGATCGAATCTCTTTACAGCTTTCATGAGACCAACATTTCCTTCTTGAATTAAATCTTCTAATGGTAACCCGTAGCCGGTATAGCCTTTTGCAATGTGTATTACAAATCTAAGATGAGCCATAATGAGCTCTCTTGCTGCTTTTAAATCTTCTTCATTATTGTATTTGTTAGCGAGTTCAAGTTCGGCTTCTCTGGTCAAAACAGGAATAGCTCCTACACCTTGAATATAGGCATCAAGACTTCCTACAGGGCCTGCCTGTATTAAATCGTAATTAACTTTTGGTAATACTGTATCCATATTATTTGTATTAATTTTTACCTAATAATTGCCAAATTTTAGCAGTCTCCTAATACGAGTGCTAATAAAAACAGGAAAAAAATATAAAACATTTGTATAAAATATATATAAATCAATAATTTAGTATATATTTTATTGTTAATAATTTGGCGATATTTTAGTGATTTTTTGCGTTAAATCGCGTAAATCTTAAGGCAATAGATTATCAATTTCTTTCATTTGGGTTAGGGTAGTCAAGCAAGGCATCGACGTATTCAAAACGATCAAATGTTTTCATATCTTCAGCTTTTTCTCCTATGCCAATGTAACGAATGGGAATATTTAATTGGTTTGCAATACTTAAAAGAATTCCTCCTTTCGCGCTTCCATCAAGTTTAGTAATGATTAAACCTGTTACACCCAAAGTCTCATTAAATTTCTCTGCTTGAATCAAAGCATTTTGACCTAGGGTCGCATCTAGAACCAGTAGAATTTCATGTGGCGCATCAAAAGATTGCTTATTGAGAGTATTTTTTATTTTAACGAGTTCGTCCATAAGTCCTTTTTGTGTATGAAGCCTTCCTGCTGTATCTACCATTAGGATATCGATCTTTTTTGCCTTTGCAGAATCATAAGCATCATAGCAAACAGCCGCAGGATCAGCTCCACTAAGCTGAGAGACAATATCAATATTATTTCTATTCGCCCAAGATTCCAATTGTTCAACAGCCGCTGCTCTGAAAGTATCTCCTGCGGCTAATAACACTGAATTATTATTTGATACAAAAGATTTAGATAATTTTCCAATAGAAGTTGTTTTACCAGCACCATTGACTCCTACCATAAGAATAACGAATGGTTTATTTTCACACTGAATAGTTAATCTAATGTCTACGGGTTCAAGAATGGTTAGCATAATATTCCTTAGCACATTCTTGAGATCCTTTATATCTGAAATTGTTTTCTTTGTTTCGTTTTTAAGTTGCTCAATAATTATATTCGTTGTTTCAACACCAACATCAGACATAATAAGATGCGCTTCAATATCTTCAATAAGCTCATCATCTATAGAGGTTTTACCTAAGAAATTAAAAAAATTACCAGTTACTGATGCTGTTGTTCCAGTGAGAGTATTTTTTAATCTAGAAAAAAAACTTATTGATTTACTTTCCTTGTCACTCATTTTGTTATTCTCAGTTATGATTGTTCTATTATATAAAAATATACTTTGAAAATGACTAGTAATAAAAAATATTCATCAAAAAATATTTACAAAGGAAAAGTAAGAATTATTTCTGGAAAATGGCGTAATCGAGTGCTTAAAGTAGAGAATTTAGAAGGATTAAGACCAACATCAGAAAGAATTCGAGAGACACTTTTTAACTGGCTAAGAGCCGATATATCTGGTGTGAATTGCCTGGATCTTTTTGCGGGAACAGGGAGCCTTGGTTTCGAGGCTTTATCCAGAGGTGCTGATAATTGTATCTTTATTGATAAAACAGAAGTGGCAATCAAACAACTAAAAAAAGCAAAAGTATTATTTAATGCAGAAAATTGTCATATTGTAAAAACAAATGCTTCTGATTTTTTATTTTTAAATAAAAAAAATTCATATGATCTGGTTTTTTTAGATCCTCCTTTTGCCGATAACATGATTGATGAGACGATCAACCAAATTGCTAAATATGGGCTTGTAACTCCGAATGGATATATTTATATTGAAATCAACAAGAATCAGAAGATTCCTGATTTACCGAAAAATTGGATAATAGTTCGAAAAAAAAATATTGCTAATGTTTGTTTTGCATTGATAAAAGTTATTTAATTATAGATAAATAGAAGAGGATTTAAGATGTCTGTCAAAGCAATGTACCCAGGAACATTCGATCCTATGACTCTTGGTCATAGGGAGCTTGCTACTAGGGCCTCGAAAATATTTGATTCTGTAATTGTTGCTATCGCTGCAAATCCAGAGAAAAATCCAATGTTTTCACTTTCTGAGCGCGTTTCAATGGCTACAAGTGTATTAAGTGACATAGAGAATATTGAAGTTTGTGAATATTCTGGACTAACTGTAGATTTTGCAGTTGAAAATGATATTGGTGTAATTGTAAGAGGATTAAGGGCAGTTTCAGATTTCGAGTATGAGCTACAATTAGCAAATATGAATCGTTATTTAGCTAAACATATTGAAACAGCATTTCTTACACCGACAGAATATGCATTCGTGACATCAAGCCTAGTCAGGGAGATAGCAACAATGGGTGGAAATGTTAGTGGTTTTGTATCTCCTGTTGTCGAAAAAGCTTTAGTCGATCGCTTCAAATCTAATTAAAAAGGATTATCAAGTTTGGCAGTTTTTACAGTAAAAAGTTGATCGCTGTCCCAATTTCTTCATTAATATTGACGCATCGCAGATAGTGCATGGACTGTTTTGTTTACCATATACCTTTAATTCTTGTTTAAAATATCCTGCATTACCATCGCTTTTGTAATAATCTTGCAATGTTGTTCCACCGGCTTTTATAGCTTCATCGAGTACAGTTTTTATTCTAGATGCTAATTTTTTCATTCGAATTTTTGACACGCGGTTAGCTCGCAATGATGGATTTATTCCAGAAAGAAATAATGATTCAGATGCATAAATATTTCCAACACCGACAACAATTTGAGAATTCATGATCAATTGTTTGATGGATGTTTTTCTGTTTCTAGATTTTTCCCATAAATAATCTCCTGTAAAATCATCCGATAAAGGTTCTACGCCAAGCTTACAGAGCAGTTTGTGCTTTTGAGGATTTTCGCTCCAAAAAAAAGCACCAAATCTTCTTGGATCACGATATCTTAATGAAATTTTTTTGTTAAAAACAATGTCAAAATGATCGTGTTTCATAGGAGGTTCATTACTGTCGATAACTCTTAGGCTTCCAGACATACCAAGATGAATAATTGCTGACCCATGATTGAGATTTAATAAAAGGTACTTCGCTCTTCTCGTGACAGATTTTATTTTGTTATCAACTAATTTAGATTGAATATAGTTTGGTATTTTCCAACGAAGCCTATCTTCCCTTATAACAACATCCTTTATAAGAATACCTATAATCCAGGGACTTATTCCAATTTTGGTAGTTTCAACTTCAGGTAGTTCAGGCATTCTTCAGAGCTTGTATAATTTTAAATACCTATATCAGATCACCAGTTTGAATAGTTATTAGCTTGAGGCAGGTTATTTGATTTTTGCTTCTTTGTATAGAACGTGTTTTCGGATTGTTGGATCATATTTCTTCGTCTCCATCTTTTCTGGATGTAAACGTTTGTTTTTATCTGTGGTATAAAAATGCCCAGTCCCAGCGCTTGATACAAGTCTTATTTTCTCTCTCATTTCTATTAACCTTTAAGCTTTTTAGCAGTTTTTTTAATGTCATCAAGAACTTTTTCTAACCCATGCTTATCAATTAAACGAAGTCCTTTTTGGGAGACTCTTAATTTAATGTATCGATTCTCTTTTTCCAACCAGAATCTCTTGTATTGAAGATTTGGAAGAAAACGACGACGAGTTCTATTATTAGCATGCGAAACATTATTTCCGCTCATCGGTCTTTTTCCAGTAACTTGACAAACTCTAGACATATTGATTCTCTTAAAATCTAATTAATAAGGTGATAGATAGTAAATCAGCGAAACTTTATACCAGTCAAACGCTATCATATCAAGATTCTTTATTAAATAATTTAATATTATTGTTAACACATATTAACTATTTTTTATGAATTAATAAAAAAACCAATTCTTCAATCTTTTTAGATTAAAATTATTACTGGAAATTTATACCCCGAAACATATAAGCTTGCAGTCTTGGAGAAACAATAAACCAACAAATTATGAAAAATATATTATTAGGAATAACCGGAAGCATTGCTGCCTACAAAACACCAGAATTGGTAAGATCTTTTCGAGCCAATGGAATGTCTGTAAGAGTGGTTGTAACTGAGAGCGCAAAAAAATTTGTCACAGAAACTACACTGCAAGCAGTTTCGTCAAATGAGGTAAGAAGTTCATTATGGGACGAAAAAGCAGAAGCCGCAATGAGTCATATCGAGTTAGCTCGATGGGCTGATTTTATTTTAGTTGCTCCGACAACAGCAAATTTTATGTCAAAATTAGCTTATGGTTCTGCTGATGATCTCCTAACAACACTATGTGTTGCTTCAGAAGCGCCTATTATCATATCGCCGGCTATGAATTCTGTGATGTGGGCAAATAAAGCAGTTGAGAAAAATAAAAAAATATTAAATGAACGTGGAGTAGGAATTATTGAACCTGAATATGGCGACCAAGCATGTGGTGAAATAGGTAAAGGTAGAATGCCTGAGCCAGATGTTATCTTGGACTATATTGAAAACAAGTACTCTTTGTCTTCACCTCTAAGATCCAAAAAAATCCTAATTACAGCGGGACCGACACGAGAAGCGATAGATCCAATACGTTATATATCGAACAGAAGTTCTGGAAAAATGGGATATGCAATGGCAAGTGCATTCTCATCCTTTGGTTGTGATGTGACACTGATAAGCGGTCCATCACATTTGCCCACACCCGATGGTATTAAAATGGTAAAAGTGGAATCAACACAAGAGATGTTTGAAGCTGTTCATAATAATCTACCAAAAGTTGAGATATTTATTTCAGCGGCAGCAGTTTCTGATTATCAATGTGATAGCTTATCGAACCAAAAAATAAAAAAACAGAGTGGAACACTATCACTCAAATTGACAAAATCACCAGATATCCTTTCATCCGTTGCAGATCAGAAAAAATCTCCTTTTACTGTTGGTTTTGCGGCAGAAACGGAAAATCTAAAAAAGTACGCAAAAGAGAAGCTTAGATTAAAATCATTAGACATGATAATCGCTAACAAGGTTGGAAAAAACCTTGGTTTTGATGTTGATGAAAATGCTGTAAGTGTTTTTTGGAATGGTGGAGAAAAAAGATTCGAGAAAAAAAGAAAAACAATACTCGCACAACAACTTGTTGAATTAATTACAGAGAGATTCTGTCTAAAATTAGATAATAGTAAAATGAAAAATTCGAATGTAATGTCAATTCGTTAAATGGTTAAAATATTGAGATCTATACAATTAAAAATACTTGATTCTAAGATTGGTTCATCAATTCCATTACCACATATTGCAACCGATGGATCGGCTGGTATGGATATGAGAGCTTGCATAGACGAAGAAGTTAAAGTGA
>Ga0163111_10001385_pt1 | contig 14964 bp, 7 predicted proteins | sample CRUFie1St18metaG_FD_109645 | JGI IMG/M metagenome (GOLD analysis project Ga0163111, IMG submission 109645) | Marine microbial communities from the Costa Rica Dome - CRUD Field 142mm St18 metaG | ecosystem: Environmental > Aquatic > Marine > Oceanic > Photic zone | place: Costa Rica: the Eastern...
ATTGGTGATGCCGTTTATACTTATGATCCATCTGCTGTACCTAATCCTAATGCACAAGGAGAGTATGATGTTGTAACAATTGCTAGAGTTGAAGGTACGATCCCATCAACTGGATTTAAAGTAGCAGATAAATGGCTTATTGAAAATTATGTGAAAGATGGTGTACCATTGACTTATGTCAATAAGGTTCACAGCGATCTTAAGTGGATTACAATGGATTCATATCAAATTGCAATTCCAATTACTAGAACTTCTACAGGTCCACTTAATTTTACTTTTGGTGGAAATAACGTATACGCAAGTAGAAACGTTATGTATAGTAATATAGTACCATCTATCGATGCTATTCAATTACCTGGAACTGCTGTAGAAGCATCATATAGAGCAACTAGTGCAACTTCTATTGAGGATTCAGTTTTCTCAAATCCATCTAGTTCTTCCGCACCAAAACAACCTTCTTATGTAAAAGATGGGGACTTTAGACCAATTCTTCTGAATGAAAATAACCAATTTAGAGTTCCTAAATTAATGGCGTCACTTCCAAATGAAACCAACCAAATGCAAGGAGTTTCTTCAGCAAATCTATATCTCCGACTTAGTAGTTCTAAATCAAACCTTACACCAATTATTGATACTCAAAGAGTTAGTTTGATCACTAGTGCAAATAGGGTTGGTGATATTGACGGTGCATATGATAAAGAATTCTACTTTAATGAAGATGCTGTCTTTAGTGATATTGGTTCTGAGTCAGTTGAAGATTTCAACCCTGCGAACTATATTACAAAATTAGTTACTCTTACAAATGCATGTACTGGATTAAGAATCGAGTTTGCTGCATTTAATCCATCAAGTGCATGTAATGTTGATGTTTACGTCAAGGCATTGTCAGGTGAAGAATCTGATCCTAAAGAAGTTAACTGGTCTGAGATCAATGATCCAAATTATGCATCTACTCAGGATGAAGAAACATTTAGAGATTTCAAATTTGATTTTGATATCACTAATGGTGGTGCCAAACCAAATGCCACATTTACACAATTCCAGGTTAAGATTCGTATGAGATCTAAAAACCAAGCAGTCGTTCCAATTATTAAAGATTTAAGATGCATCGCTCTAGCTTAGTACCAGTACAGGGTCACGAAGGTTTTGCCCGTGACCTTAACACTGGTGCCGTGATTAATACAAACAAATCTGATTTTGAAAAATATATAGCAGGAAGAACTGCAAGAAAAAATTATGATAAGAAAATTGAAGATACTGCTGCAGAACTTGCAGCAGTAAAGGAAGAAATTTCCGAAATAAAGCAGTTATTGGTTAAACTAGTTGATGGTATAAATACTTGATGATATAGGATATAACTAATGCTAGCTGCGGTAACTAACCTAGTTGTGTATCAAGGAAGTGATTTCCAAAATACATTCTTTGTCTCTGATGATAACGGAGCGCAGTTTGATTTGACTGGTTATACTGGAGAATGTTTGATTAAAAAGCATTATAGTAGTAGTTCTTCTACCACTATGCAGGTTAATATTAACCCTCCAGAGAACTCAGGGTCAGTTACAATAACACTAACCAATTCTGTTACTGCTGCGATGACCCCTGGTAGATACGTATATGATGTAGTATTGACTAGTGGATTTGGTATTAAATCTAGAGTATTGGAAGGTATTCTAACAGTAGTAGAAGGAGTTACACTCTAATGGCAAGAATTAGGTTTGGAGATCAAATTTCACCTCAGGTGTCGCGTGTCGCACTTGGCGGTGCTGCAACAATTCAAAACTTGGGTGATGTTGACACCAACACCAATGGATTAGGAGATGGATATCTCTTAATTTATAATCAATCTTCAAATAGATTTGAATCTGGTAATGTCTTAAATAACGTAACGGTAAACGGAGGATCATTCTGATGGCATCAACCATCCTAATTAAAAGAAGTACTAATACAACAGTACCTTCTTCACTGGAATTTGGCGAACTCGCAGTAACGGTTGGTGCTGGTACTCAGGTCAACCGTGGCGATAGAGTTTTCGTCGGAGACAACAACTCAACAGTTCAAATCATCGGTGGTAAATATTTCACCGACATGCTGGATCATGTGCATGGAACACTTACAGCAGATTCAGCAGTAATTACAGATAGTAATTCAAAATTAGATCGTTTCAGAGTAGACGATATCAATCTTGACTCAAACGTCATTGAAACGGATACAACAGATACTGATCTGATCTTCAGAGCAAATGGTACAGGTAAACTTGTCATTGAAGATGGACAAGAACTGGAATTTGGTACTACTGGAGACGTTGAACTTCTCTTTACTGATTCCGATGCAACATTGGACATCAAAAGAGTAGGTGCTACTGTTCCTGACTTACGCATTCAAGATGATATGCGTATTTACTTTGGTACTGATAAGAACACTGGCATTCGTTATGATGAAAACCAAACTGACACCCTTAGAGTTGATGGTGCAGATTGGACTTATGATAATGGTGTTGCAATTCAATTTAACGACACTACAGACGCAACAAACTCCAGCACTGGTTCAGTAAAACTTGCTGGTGGTTTGGGTGTTGAAAAAACTGCATGGATTAAAGACCTTGTAGTTGACGATGATGTAACTCTCGGTACTGCAACTACCGATATTATGACTGTTGAGTCCACAACGACTTTCAACGGTCCTGTTACATTTAACGGACAAAACACTTATTCTGGTACTACTAGTTTAACAGGTCAGTTAAACGTTGATAATGTAAGAATTGACGGTAATACAATTTCTACCACAGCAGGTTCTCAGATTATTCTTGATCCAGATCCTACTGCTGGAGATGCTGCAGGAGATCTGATCATTCGTGGTAACCTGCAAGTTGCTGGTACAACCACGACTGTGAACTCAACTGAGATGACAGTTAATGATCCAGTGTTTAACATTGGTGATACTACTTCAGAAAAAGCAATTACGGCACAAGCAGCATCATCTGCTTCGACTCTTAATGTTGACAATCCATCTGGTATTGCAACAGGCGGTCTTGTAACTGGTACTAATGTAGGTAGTGGTGGAAGAACGATTACTCAGATTGAAGTTGTATTCCACGTTGCTTCAGGATTCTCCGCTTCACCTTCAATCGGTGATGCAATTTATCATCTAAAGGATGGTGTATATCAACAATTAGGTACATTCCAGTCACAAACTGCTAGTACTGTTAGAGTTACCCTCTTACCAGAACTTTCACTTAGAGAAAGTGGATTCTATGAAGGAGATTCACTTACTGATGGTAATAGTGGTACTCCACAAACTGCTGCATTAGTGAAAGATGCAACTAATCAAACAGTTTTTGAAACAACTACTTTATCATTAAACTCTGGTATTTCTGCTCAACTTGAGATTGGTGATTTTGTCACCGTAACTCAAGGATCTAATGATGGCATGGATCGTGGTATTCAATATTCTTACCACAATGGTTCTGCAATTAAGCATGGATTCTTCGGATTTGATAGAACAGCAGGTGATGATGGACTTGGTGCATTTACCTTTATTGAAGATGCTACTAATACAAACAACATCTTTACCCATGTAGTTGGTTCTATTCAATCAATGAAGATTGAGCAGGACGATCTTGATAATACTGTAGTTACTACTTTACCTAGTGCAGCAAACCAGACATACAGTAATCTTTCCCCAACTGGTGGAGCAGGTTCTGGATTGACTGTTAATGTTGCCCGTGATGGTAGTGGTGCAATTAGTATTGCATCAGTAACTATTGTCGCTAATGGATCCTACTACCAAGAGGGTGATTTACTCACCATTACTGGTAACTTAATTGGTGGTTCCAATGGTGCTGATGATCTTCAATTAAGAGTAACTGCTGTTGGAATTTCAAGAGGTACAGTTTTACTGGGCGATCTTGAACTTGACGTTGATCTTGCAGTTAAGTTTGGTGGTACAGGAAGATCAGAATTCAACAGTAAAGGTATCCTTTATGGAAACGGTGCTGGTGAACTTTTAGAAACTGCTGCCGCAAACATGGCAAACCCAGGCGTTGGTCCTGACGTTGCCACATCATTCCAGGTCTTGACAGTTACTGCTGCAGGAGTCCCCGTCTGGACTGATACCATTGACGGGGGAACTTTCACCTGAGGTTAATCCATGAACAATGAATTAGATGTAAATGTCCTTATTTCCACCCTTCAGAAAAGGGTAACTGATTTGACTCTTACAAATGTCGTTTTAGAAGCGAGAAATAAGGATTTGACGAATCGGTTAAATAGTATCATAGAACAGTCACATTCAGAGAATGCTATAAATGGCAAGCAGAATCAAGTTAAAGAGATCCCTAACTCCGAACTCAGTACCGACGACTTCTGATCTCACAGATAAGGAAGTTGGTCTTAATATAAGCGATAGGACGTTATTCGTTAATAATAACGGTTCTATCGTTGAGGTTCTTAATGCCGACCCGAACGATGAAAAGATCGTTCCGTCGATGTTATCCAGTGCCATCACTGATGGCGTTGGAAAAACTTGGCATGTATCTAAGAATGGAACCGATAAGGCAACTTTAGGTTCAGTTAACCCAAGACATGGAGAGACAACAGGTGCAAATAGTTGGGGTAAAACTCCGACTACTGCTTTTGCATCTTTAAAATATGCATTAGATAACTATGCTCAATCTGGTGATACAGTTGTAATTTCTGCTGGTACATACACTGAAGTATTCCCACTGACTGTTCCTGTTGGGGTTACTATTAAAGGTGATGGACTGAAATCTACTTTTATTCAAGCAAGTGCTGGAACAACTACTGAAGATGCTTTCTTAATCCAAGGTGATTGTAATATTGAGGATCTGTGTATCAAGGGATTCTTCTATGATTCTGTAGGTGACACTGGATATGGATTTAGATTAAAGAATACTTACACAGTCAGTCAAGACGGAAGAAGACCATATATTCAACGCTGTAGTGTAATTACCACTGGTAGCACTACTTCTGGTGCTGACCCCCGTGGGTTTGATGCTGGAGACGCTGGTAGAGGTGCATTAGTAGATGGATCAAGTGTAGATGCATCTTCTGCTGAGGCAACCCTATTGTTTAACGAGTGTACATTTGTTGTACCCAACTCGGTAGGTTTGTATCTTAAAAACGGAGCACGTTGTGAGTGGTTAAACTCATTCACATATTTTGCTGCCGATAGTATTAAGGGTGAAAACCCAGGTGGAACTGGTTTTAAAGGTGCAGGTAAAACCAGATTAAAACTTAACAATATTACTGGTACATTTAATGCTAGTGATACAATCACTTACTATGACACTGATGGTGTTACTGCCTTAGCATCTGGCACTATTGATAGTAATGATGGTACGTATATTTACCTCACTGGTCAGGGTACTGGTGAGTTTGCTGAGGCAACTGCAGATACTGACGGTAAAGCAATCACTGTATTTGGTGATGCTCAGTTATCTACAACTCAAAAGAAATTTGGCACAGCATCTGTTCTTCTAGATGGAACAGGAGATTATTTATCCTTAGCAACATCATCTGACTTTGGTTTTGGCACTGGTGACTTTGCTGTTGAAGCATTTGTACGTCCAACATCTATTACTGCTGGAAAGATCTTTGACTTTAGATCGGCAAGTCCAGATGTAGCAGTACTGATTGATATGACAGGTTCAGGTGGTATCCGCCTGAATGTTAATGGATCTAACGTAATTACTGGTGGAACTTTAAGTGTCAATACTTGGCATCATCTTGCAGTATCTAGAGTTAGTGGAGTAACTAGTTTATTCATTGATGGTACTAGAGTTGGTTCTGCATACACTGATACTAATAACTATGGCACATCTAAATCACTGAAGATTGGTGCTAATCTTAATGGTGCTGATGCGTTTACTGGATATATTGACGAAATTAGAGTTTCTAAAGGTGCTGCAAGGTATGCAAACGCAGGCACCATTACTGTACCTACTGCTGAATTTGTACCTGATGTAAATACATCACTTCTGATTCATGCTAACGGACTTTCTGGTAGCACTGAAATTATTGATGGTGGTATTACCTCTCAAGATATCAGATCTTCATCAGGTGGTACTGCTGCTTTTATTACCTTAGCAGATTACACTGACTTTGGTGCAGAGTTACGTTCTATTGGTTCTGCTACAGTATACGGCGAGCGTGGTATTACTGCTTCAGGTCTAGGTGTAAGATTACGTTGTATTGTTCATAATTTTGGTTATGTTGGAACTGGTAAAGATTCTTCAAATGATATCAGCAATGTAGTTCAGGCAGATGAGATTATTGAATCTGGTGGTGGTAGAGTCCTCTTTACCAGCATGGACCAGAATGGTGACTTCCGTGTTGGAGACGCTTTCTTTGTAGATCAAGAAAGAGGAACTGTATCCTTCGCTGGTGGAGATTCTGGATCTGGAACCACTTTTGACCAGATTACTGTTTCTGGTACTGGTAACACAACAACTATTCTGCCAACCTCTATTACTGTTGGCAATTTACAATTTACTGGTGATAGTGTCACCAATTTAAGTTCTAATGGTATTGAACTTGGTTCTACATTAGAACTTCTTGATGGAGCATCTAATAGTCCATCACTAACCTTCATCAATGATAATAATGTAGGACTATTCAGAGATACTGATTATAGTGAATTTGGATTAGATGGTAATGGTGATGAAGATCCTAATCAACCTTTAGGTTCACCATTAGGACTTGGATTTAACGACTCAAGAAAACTTCAAGTTGGTAGAGAAGTTAATTCACTTGTTAACTTTAATATTTCTGAGTCCAGTATTGCTACAATTACAGTTAATGCTGTTGGTAATAACTTCCCTGCTGGTCAGCATACTGTACCTACAACTGGTGGTGCAGGATCTGGTGCTCAGTTAGCACTCCTCGTTTCACCATTTGTTGGTACTATCACCAATCGTGGTAGTGGATATGAACCAGCATCTACCCAATCAGAAACTATTACTGGTGGTAGTGGAACTGGTGGTCTTATTGACGTTGAATTCTTTGGTCTTGAGGATGGTTCCATTAATGGTGGTAGTGGTTACTATTCTCCTGCTGGCGGAACTCAAGTATATAACAACGTAAATCTTCAAAATGGTAGTGGTGTCGATGCTCAAGCAAACCTGACTGTTGAAAATGGTGCAGTTACCGTTGTTGATATCGTTGTCCATGGAACAGGTTATGTTCAGGGCGATGTGCTGACTGCACTAAATGCAGACATGCTCTACACGGATCCTGTAACTCAAAATGTTTTACAATCACCTGGTGCTGGATTCCAATATACGCTGACAAACACTCCAGGTTCTGTTAAGCAGATTACTCCAAACACTACACCTTGGACTGCAACCGCTCCATATGCTATTAATGATGTAATTAGTTTTACTGATAGTGTTGGATCAGGTGCTGGATTCCAGTTCACAATTAGTGATGTTGGTGTTCCTACAGCAGTTGGTAATACTGAGGGTATTACTCTTGGTGCTCAAGGATCTGGTTATAACGTAGGTGATGTATTAACTCCTACTTATAGTGTTGATACTACTGTACCAAATGCAGGTGATGTTTGGTTGCCAGAAATTCTTGGTGCATTTGAATACGTTACATATAATGTTTTAGCAAATCCAGGTGTAGTTGATCAACCTGGTAACAAGTATTATATTGATTTCCAAGATGGAAATGGATCTCAAGAAGCACCATCATTTACAGTCCGTAGAAATACAGTATACAGTTTTATATTTACTGATGGTTCTGCTGGAACTCACCCAATTCATTTCTCAACAACTCAAGATGGTACTCATAATGGGGGTACAAGATTAATCAATGGATCACCAAGTGGATTACCAATTACTAGACCACACTATGATAGCAACGGACTTCTTGATGGTTATCAGTTAATTGTAACTGATGAACTTCCTTCTACCATTTATTACTACTGCGAAATCCACCCTGGAATGGCAGGTAATACTGGTGGTGGTAATGAAGCAGCTATTACGGTAGCAGGTACATTCCAAGGCGGTGCTTCAGTTAGTGTTGCTACACTTAGCAGAGCAAAAATTATTGAAGCAAAAACTAGTGGTGAACTTGTAGTTCCTACTATTAGTTCTGCAATTCAAGTCAACACAGGTTTAATTACCAGTCAAAACCTAACTCTGTTAGCACAGTCAGGTGTTGGTGGTGATCTTAATATGGATGGTAACCTTAATGTAGGTGGAGATGCAACCATTGTTGGTGATCTTAACGTACAAGGTACTAGTGAATTTAGTGCAAACGTTGGTGGTGCTGGTGAAATCTCCATCGGTGATGCTGATGCTGATGTCGTCAACCTTAGAGGTGACATTGTACTGAATGGTGTTTATGGAACAGCGACTCCTCCAGCAACACTTGGACCTCTGGAAGGTGCCAACTTTATGTTGGATGCCTCAACAAATAACATTGGTATCAACCAACATGATCCAAAATATGATTTAGATATTACTGGTGTACTTCATAACACTGGTGATGCATTCTTAGCATCTACTGCTGGTGATACTCTTCACGTTGGGCGTGATCCAGTATCATATGTACATAATCCAGGAGTAACGTTAGATGTTTCTGGTGATGCAGAAATTACAGGACATCTTGTACTTCAAGATGGTGACGAAACAGACCCTTCAATTAGATTTGCAGCAACAGGTCAAGAGCACGGTATTTTCTCTCATTTAGTAACTGGAACTACTCAAGGTATTTCCTTTACTAACATCTCAGGCAGAATGTTTGAGGTTAATCCAGGTGAACTCAAGTCCTATAGAAATATGGACTTCATCTATGAGAAAGTTGATGAAACAACTCTCACTGGTGGATCTGGATATGTAGATGGTTTATATCCTAACGTTGCAGCAACTGGTGGAAATGGAACAGGACTTCTTTACGATCTGACTGTTGCATTTGAAGTTGCAATCACAAATGCTGGTGCTGGATATGATGATGCAGATTATCTTGGTGTTACCTTAACATCAATCACTTCTGCTCAAGCAGGTGCATTGCAAACATTTACCATTACTAATGGTGGTTTGAATTATGTTGATGGCACTTATAATAACATTGCCTTAACTGGTGGTACTGGAAGTAGCGGCACAGCAAATATTACTATTTCAGGAGGCACGGCAACTGTTGCAACCGCTTCCACAGTTGGTAATAATTATACTCAGGGCGATACGTTCTCAATTCCAACAAACCTTATTGGTGGTAACAAACTTGAGACATTAACTGTAACCAATGGTGGTAGTGGATATACTGATGGAACATATCTGTCAGTTCCTCTTGTCACTAGTTCTGGTAACGGAACAAATGCTACGGGTAATATTACTGTTTCTGGTGGAGTTGTAACTGCTGCTACAGTTCAAGCACAAGGTGGTGGATATACAGTATCAGATGCTTTAACTGTAGAGGGAGATGATATTACTATTGCAGTTCTTGCAAGTGCCAATATCACCAATGCTGGTACGTCTTACACAAACGGATCTTACACTGCAGTTGCAACTACACAAACAAATACTAGAGATGGTCTTGTAGGTGCAGGAGCAACTTTTGATATTACTGTTTCTGGTAATTCAATAACAGCAGCAACTCTAGTTGACGGTGGTACTAATTATCAAGTTGGAGACACTTTAACAGTAGCATCAGGAGATGTTGGTGGTGACTCTGGAGAAATCAATGGTGTTAGTGTTATCAATGGAGGAAGTGGATATGCTGATGCAACATACACTAACGTTGCTATCACTGGAGGATCTGGTAGTAATGCTACTGCAGAAATTAGTATTAATGGTGGAGTAATTGACTCTGTTACTATTACTAATGGTGGTAGTGGATACGCTGCTAATGAAACAGTCAGTTTGGCAGGATATGGAGGAGCATCTCTTAACATTGATTCTATTGTAAGTGCAACAGGATTTGAATTAACTGTCGCTTCAATTACAGTTGGTTCTGGATTAGTACTTACTCCAGCAACGGTTATTACTGGTACTGGTCTTGTTCTGACTGCAGCATCAGTTTCCTCTGGTACTGGTGGAACTAGTGGTGAAGCAGATATTAAAGTTGAAAACGGTGTAGTTACTCAAGTAATTGTTAGCAATGCTGGTACAGGATTCTCTATAGGAGATACTATCAGAGTCAATGATGCTGACATGCAATATGATGATGGTAGTGGTCAATTAGTACAATCAGCACCACCATCAACCCAGATGGTATTGACTATCAATAATTTAGGTGCGGTTACTGTAGCAAATATTACTGATTTTGGTGAAGGTTATAAAGTAAATGATGTATTAACTAACCCACCAGTCAATCTTGGCGGACAAGGTAGTGGATTTGAATTACAAGTTAACACCTTAGAAGTTGAAACTACTGTTTCAATTGATGAAAAATTAGGTTCTATTAGTGTTAAACAATTAGATTCTGACGAATTTACTATTGGTAGTTCCCTTGCTCTTACTGCTTCTGGTATTTCTAAAATTGTAGCAGGTAACTTACTACTCTCTACACAAGTTGATAGTTTTGTGCAGATTGGTGGTTCTCAAGCAATGATTATCCCATCAGGTAATAGTGCTGCTAGACCTGTTGGTGTTGAAGGTATGATTCGCTACAATAGTGAAGTATTACAATTTGAAGGATTTAATGGTATTTCGTTTGTATCATTGGGTGGTGTTCGTGACGTTGACCTTGATACATTTGTAACTGCAGAGTCAACGACTGCTGCTGATGATGATACATTCAGATTCTTTAATCAAAATGTAAGAACTATTACACTTGATAAAGACAAATATATTCTTAACAATGCAGATGAAATTGAGTATACAGACCTTGATGGTGTTAATCTTTGGGTAGAGGGAACTGCTGTTGTTTCTCCATATGCAGCAACTAATTTTGTTCCAGATTCTACCATAGTAAGCACTTCTAATAATACAATTACTCTTACTGCTCATAACTTAACAGAGGGAGTTTTTGTTACTTACGCTGCTACTGGTGGAAATCCTATCACTCCACTAGTAGATGGAACTGATTATGCTGTTCATGTTGTAGACGAAAATACTATTCAGTTAGCAGCAAATATAACTGATTTAAATAATACTGCTTATATTAACTTCACGGCAGTATCAACAGATCCTCAACATACACTTACACCAAAAGCTGATACTGTAGTTCCTGTTTTATATTACTTTGAAGACAGAGTATACTCTCTCAAAACAAGTGGTACTTTTGATGCTGATGCAGCAAACTTCCCAACACATGATACAGGAACTGTAACTAATGGTACAGCAGATCTTGAATATGTAAGAAATGCATACTCTAGTCCTGTAGTTCGTGCAAACACAATTAATCACGTTGTTGATAATTTCCAGATTAATAGTGGAGCACTTAACCTTAAAGGTGATATTACTTCTGCTGGTCTTATTGAAACTGCAGCACCAGATCTTAAGGTTCAATTTGATAATACAGGAACTGTAGAACAGTTCTTAAAACTGAGCAGAGGTGGTACACTCTCTGTTAATACATCTTATGGAACTGGTGAAACTTACAAAGAAATTCTTGATTATCAATTACAGACATTAACTTTAGTTGATACTCAAATTGCTACTTCTACTGGAACATTAGACACCTCTGTTGGACCTGCTGCTGCAGTTACCTTCGGTGCTTACACAGATACATGTTCTGGTAAGTTTATGGTAGAGATCAAAGATGATAGTGCTACTCAAAGAAGGCAGTATAGTGAAGTAAGTTACTTAGTAAGTGCTGACGGAAATGATATTTACTACACTGAAAATAATAAACTATATACTGATGTAGTGTTATGTGATGTTACTGTGGATATTGTATCTAACAATATTCAGGTAAATATTAATGATGCAACATCGTCCTCCACCACGGTGTATACGATCAAGGTTGTTAATCACAATATTCAGGCATAATTAAATGGCAACTCAAAATTTAAAATCCTTTCAATCTGAGGGTGGATTTTCTGTTTCTGAAGCAACTATTATTGACGCAGATAGAAACATTATTGACGCTCATACTGTAAAAGTTTTAGACAACAATAATGATAAAACTTTTAAGAAAGAGTATATGGCACATCTGGGATTAACAGATGCTGTTCAATCTGGAGAAATGATTCCTACTCATGAGGTAGAAGCAGATAGGATTGTATTTTTGAGTGGATTCTTTTTAGCAACATGGGTTGGATATCCTGTTGCAGTATTTGATGTTAACGCAAATAGTACTCAAATTAATTGTACCCTTCCAGGTCATGGTTTGACTACTGGTGATAACATTACTATTGACTTCTCTAATAATGCAAGAGATAGTGCAAATGGAACTTTTGCTGTAACTGTTGTTGATGCTAGTACGTTTAACTTTAATGTTCTTGCTCCACTTGATGTTAATGCTCCTATTCTCCAAGAAAATTTAGAAATTACTAGTTACCCATTAAATTGGGAATATGCAGCAAAAATTGAATCTGCTGTTATTAGTAGTCCCACTCAAACACTAACAATTGCTGCTACTACTACTACGGTAGTAAAAGATAATGTCCCACCTGGACATACTTGGCAAGTTGTTCCAACGGTAAACAATGTCACTAATGTGTTAACATTCACACCTTCAGTTGCTGCTAATGCTGGAATTGAATTGCGTGGTAATGGCATTAGATGGAGTGGCAAGGTTGAGATTGTTTACTCTCAAAGAAACTATTAATAATAAGATAAATAAATCTATACGGAGACCATAGGGAAGAAATGGCTTTAGAATTTAATGCTGACAGACAACAGATTAAATCTGACCAACTAAGAATCAAAAATGATACTAGTGTCAGATTAGATCTCGGTGCTGGTGCAGACGAAAAGGTTGCTATATTTGGCACCTTAACGAACGATGTTGATAAACTGGTTCGTGTCGGTATCAATACCTCAAATCCACTATACGAATTGGATGTTGACGGTCAGATTAGAACGACCACATCTATCATTTCTGATACTGCACGTATTCAGAACCTTGATATTGATACCATTGTTAACCCATCACTGAATCTTAAGGCACCTGTTCTTAATACCTTTACTGATCCAAATACTGGTGAGGTCTTCTTCCCTCGTTCTGCCACACCAGCATTTGCAGATGACAGTAATAAGGTAGCAACTACAAACTTCGTTTATAACATTGCAACTAACGACGTTGGTGGTCGTATTTACGTTTCTCAGCAGATTGGTTCTGATACCTTTGATGGTAGATCTGCTACGAAACCAGTTAGAACTATTAAGAGAGCAACACAACTTGCTGCTGAAACTGGTGATAAAGAAACTCTGATCGTTGCAGGTGGAGATTACTTAGAAGATAACCCAATCTCCCTGCCAGATCTTTGTTCTGTTGTTGGTGATAATATTCGTCTGTGCATTATTCGACCTGCCAATCCTGGCAAGCACATGTTCAAAGCGTCGAATGAGAACTATGTAACTGGCGTCACATTCCGAGATCAGATTGATTCTGATAATGTCGCTATTAAAACTTGGTCTTTCGCTTATGTGTTTGACGATAAGCAAAGATTCTTCTATCCAAGAACTTTGGGTGGACAGTTTGGTAGAACCTTTAACCTTGGTCACAAGATTGCTGCTGCCCAAGAATGGGAACTGACCTTTACATCTAACGGTGGTGGTGTTCTTCTCGTTCCAGGTATTGTTCTTAATGGTCCTGCAGGTGGTACTGGTGTAATTACATCTGTAACTTTTGATGATAATACAGATCAAACTGGTACTTTAATTATTAATGATATTACTGGTACGATTGAATCCACTGGTGGTGTTTATACATATGAAGCAAACAACCCTGTTGTTAACTATAACTTAAGTGTTACTAGAGGTCAGCAGTTAACTCCTGATGCACAGGTTGTTAAGCATGTAACAACACACCTCTCTTATGCTGTAACTTCAGTTAAGACGGACCCTGCATACCCAGACGGTCTTGTATTTACTACTGTAGATTATCATGACTATGAAGTTGGACAATATCTGACTGTTACAAACCTACCATCATCGGGTCTATATGCAGATTTAGATAGATTTAATGGTCGTCAGTATATCTCACATCGTATTGAAACCGATGATGGTTTCAGTAAAAAGTTTGTTGTTTATAAAGATACTCCTACAGATCTGGCAGCACTTGGAGCACCAGGTGGTGAGTATGGTGTATCAGCGTTTGGTGTTCTTGTAGAATCTGCTGATAACTATGTCGTATTCTCCCTTGATAACTCTCCACGTAAGTTTGACGAATCAGTTAAGAGTCCTAACAGATATCTTGATGCTGTTGATCTAATTGGTAGAAACGAAACTCCTATTGCTAAGGAAGCAATTAGAAGAACTAAGGAAGAGTATCCACTGTTTACTATTCCTGATGAATCACAATGTGAAACTGATATCAAACATATTGTCAATGCAATTGCATATGACCTGACCTGGGGTGGTAACGCTGCAACTAAAGAAGCAGCAGACAACTATTTTACTGCAGGTGCTCTGAATCACATTCAGGATCAACTTAAGGAAACATCATACGCATTTGCAGAAGCAAGAGACCTGTCAATCCAGGCAATGCGTAATCAGTTGAATTATGTAAGTACAAGTTCAACTGCTACAATTACTAGACCAACTGGTTATACTGGTAAATATAGATCTCTTATTTGGGATAATGAAAAGTTTGTTGCTGTAGGTGATGATGGTGCAGTCCACACTTCTACAAACGGAACTACTTGGACAGCACAAACCACTGGCACAGCAGAAAATCTTAATGATATTAGATGGAATAAGTGGGCAATTGGTGAGAGAGGTGTCCCAGAATATGTTGTTGTTGGTGACAATGGTACTATTCTCTGGTCAAATAATGCAGAAACTTGGTATAGTGTAACCTCTGGAACTACAAATAATTTAGAAGCAATTGC
>Ga0163111_10001387_pt1 | contig 14959 bp, 12 predicted proteins | sample CRUFie1St18metaG_FD_109645 | JGI IMG/M metagenome (GOLD analysis project Ga0163111, IMG submission 109645) | Marine microbial communities from the Costa Rica Dome - CRUD Field 142mm St18 metaG | ecosystem: Environmental > Aquatic > Marine > Oceanic > Photic zone | place: Costa Rica: the Eastern...
AGGCCGTCGACCCAGCTTTACTTCCGCCGCACCGCCCGTGGAAGGCGAGCGGTTATATCACTATTTTTGTGACCAACTCAGAGCGCTAGAGGTTCCCGTGCAGACCGGTGAGTTCGGCGCCATGATGGAGGTACAACTCACCAACGACGGCCCTGTCACCTTTGTGATGGACAGTCAGGATCGATAACATGGACTGGAAACAAACCGCGCTCTGGAAGGAATCGGCCTACAACACCATGTGGTGCCTGATCGGCTGCAGCATCGGCGACCTTGGCGTGATCCTCGGCTTCCAGCACTTCAACCCTGCCTACGCTGAGGTGCATCCCATGAACGTGATGGCTCTGGCAATGACCGCCGGCATTTGCACCAGCATTATATTAGAAACTATCATCCTCAGCCGGACACAGCCGTTGAGGACCGCCTTTCGCACAGCCGTCGGCATGAGTCTGATCAGCATGATCGGCATGGAAACCGCAATGAACACCATGGACTGGGCCCTGACCGGCGGCGCGCGGCTTACCTGGTGGGTGTTGCCACCCATGTGGCTGGCGGGCTTCCTCACCCCCTGGCCCTACAACTACTGGCGACTCGCCAAGCACGGTCAATCCTGCTGCGGCTGCTCGCAGTCCACGCCTTCTTGATCGACAGCCGAGAGCATTCCCCGCACCCTGTGGCGGTGAGTACATTTGATTCCGAACCCAGCGAAGACGCTCCGTTTGATTTTGAAAAATTGGAGGCCAAAGCCACGGCCGGTGATGTGGAGGCCCAATACGAAATGGGCTGGCGCCACGCGCTCGGTATGGAGGTGGATCTTGATGACGACATCGCAGTAGAATGGCTCGAACAAGCCGCAGCCGCCGGCCATATGCTCGCCCAAAATAACATGGGCGCCCGCTACTACACCGGCGACGGCGTAGAACAGGATAACAAGAAGGCCTACCGATTCTTCTTCCAGGCCGCCAATCAAGGCGACCGCAAGGCCGGCAAAAATCTGGACGCCGTCGCCCGCCAACTCACTGAGACCGACCTCGAATCTCTCCGCGCCGAAATGGGCGAAGCGAATTTTGAATCAGAGGAAAACTGACCGGTTCGTTAAAATTCCTGTCCGACCGGAACACTCTTGCTCGTCTGGGCACTTCGCGGTAAGATCTAATTGTATGCGAGGGCAATTCATCATTGGTTTCATAACCGGTATACTGGGTTTTTTTTGGCTGGGTTGCGGCATGATGCCCGGCGGCGATACACCGACTCCGCCCGAAGTCATTCTCATCGAACCACCTACTGCCACCAACCACACCGCCCTACCCTTGCCCACGCTGGAAACGAACCTCACGCAAACGCCGCCACCGACTCCGGCTCAGGATGATGGCGTGGCTGCGTACAATCTTGCGATAAGCAAAGATCAAACCGGTCACCCCGTGGAAGCGGCTGCACTGTACTTGAAGGCCGCCGAACTGGGCGTTCCGCAAGCCCAATACAATCTCGGCTATCTCCATGAGCATGGCCAATCCGGAATGCAGCAGGATATCAGCCTGGCCGTGCAATGGTACGGCAAGGCGGCCGATCAAAATCTACCCGAGGCCCAGCACATGCTCGGCGTGTTGCATACCGAAGGCCGCGGCGTTCCGGCAAATCTAGCGACCGCCTATAGTTGGTTTGACAAGGCTGCCCAGCAAGATTTTGCCTTGGCCGAATATCAACTCGGCGTCCTGTTCGCCGTGGGGCAAGGCGTGGAAGCCAACGCCAAGCAAGCCTCCCAATGGTTCCTGCGCGCGGCCGAGCAAGGTGTACCTGATGCGCAATTTCAAATCGGCCACCGCTACGCCCAAGGAGAGGGCATTGAGCAGGATATTATCCTCGCCTACGCTTGGTTCCACGTCGCTGCGATTGATGGCAGGCATCAGACTGCCTTAGAGGCCAAGCGCCGCGTGCACGCCCAGATGTCTCCCGAGCAAACCAAGGCCGCCCAGATCACCTATTCCAGACTACTGGAAGAGCTCCGGAATACAACACCTTGAGGTTCTTTCCCTTGCCATTGACGCCAGTGAAACATTGCCCTTCAAGATCACCACTCGCCGAACAGCAGCCCTGAAGTTATACGGCTCAAGCGCAATCGCCTGAACTGAGGAGAAATGAACCGACGACAAGCCCTCACATTGGCGGCGGCCAGTCTGGCAGGCTGCATTTCGCCCGGCCGATTAACACGCGGCCACATTGATGCGCACAGCCATATCTGGACCACCGAGGTCGATCGCTTTCCCCTGCGCAAAGGCATGACGATTGAGAATCTGGCGCCGCGCAGTTTCACAGCTGAAGACCTCATCAAGCTCGGCCACACCGAAGGTGTCAGGCGACACGTGCTCATTTCGCACCGACGCTATCACGGGTTTGACAACGACTACTATACTCATGCCGTAGCGGCGCATCCGGGGGTTTTTGCCGTAGTTGGCGCGCTGGACCGCGCGGCCGGCCGCATTGCTGAACGCATGCGCGCCAACCGTCTTCTGGGCATCACCGGCTATCGCATCAAGCCCGAGGACAACCCGCGCTGGCTGGAGGTTGATACCATGAAAACCATGTGGCGTGCCGGCGCGGAGCAACGCATCGCCATGTGCCCGCTGATTCGGCCGGAATTTATTCCTTCGCTTGATCCCATGTGCCGACAATTCCCCGAGACCCCGGTGGTGATTGATCATTGCGCCCGCGTGGATCTCGGTCAAGACGACCGGCTACAGCAACTTTGCGCGCTGGCCAAATATCCCAAAGTGCACGTGAAAGTGTCCGCCTTTTACGCCTTCGGAGCCAAGAAACCGCCCTACGACGAACAGGCACCCAAGGTGAAGGCGCTCTTCGAGGCCTTTGGCCCCCGCCGCCTCATGTGGGCCAGCGATTGCCCGTATCAATTGAATGACGGCAACACCTACGCCGCCTCCATCGCCTTCGTGCGCGATCGACTGGAATTCCTGAATGCTGAAGACAAAGACTGGATTCTCCGCCGCACCGCCGAACAGGTGTTTTTCGGTTAACGCTAGGGCTTACTGATGCCGCCGTGGTGTTGACTCAGCTGCTCCAGTTTTTCGCCCCATAACTTCTGCGCCATTTCGCGAGCGGGCACGAAGGGGCACTTGGGTTTAGGATTCGAGTGCGTGACGTCCTGATGCCGCAGGGCATACTGCGCGCCGGTAAGAACCGTGTCGCTGCCCCATTGGCCCTCTAGCTGTTGCATGGCGGCATCCAGCGCACCCCAGCGTTCGGCATCGGTGGTGCCCCAGAGCGTGGGCTGAGTGTCGAGCGGCTTAAGATTATTGAACCCCAAACGAATCTGCCGCACTGGCTGCGCGTGCCCGGCCATCACTTCATCAAAGAGCCCCTCGAGCACCGTGTTAATCACGGAGTTGCGAAACTGCGGGTGATCAAAGCGATACATCGCTCCGCTCTCGGTGAAATCCGTGAAGCGCACCGTCAGACTCAGTTCCCGTGCCTGCAATCCTTCGCGTCGCAGCTGGCCGATCATCCGCGTGCTTTCGCTCAGGGCAAATACCAGCGCCGCCGCATAATCCGGCTCGTCATACGGCAAAGTGGTGTTGCTGGAGATCGTGGTACGATGCTTTACCTCCAGCAGCAACGGCTCGTTCCAGCGGCCATTGGCAAACAACCACAACTGTTGCCCCCAAATGCCGAACCGCTGCTGCATTACCGTGGACGGCAACCGCGCCACATCACCGAAGGTCAAGGCGCCCAGTGCTGCCAGCGAACGTTCGCGGCGCTTGCCCACCCCGGCCAGTTCGCTCACGGAACGTTCGGCCAAAAATTCCTGTTCGCAATCCGGCGGCACCTCCACAAAGCCTGGCTTGGCCGCGCTGGTCGCCAGCTTCGCCATCCACGTGCTGCGCCCCAACCCCGCCGAGACCGGCAGTCGCAGCTCCGTTTGAATGCGATCCCGAAGGCCGTTCACATAATCCGCTGCCGTCGGCACCGTGGTGTCACGCCACACATGCCGGTCCATACTCGTAAGATCGAGAAACCCTTCATCGATCGACATCGGCACCAGCGTCGGCGTGTACGCCTCCATGATCTGGAACATCTCCTTGGACAACCGCCGATACTCGTCGTACTGCGGCTTGGCCAGCACCCCGTTCGGACACACGCGCTTGGCCTCGAAACACGCCATGCCCGTGTGAATACCAAACCGTTTTGCCTCGCGATTGGCCGCAATCACAATGCCGTCCCCGCGCCGACCACCACCCACCCACACCGGTCGGCCCGACAACGAGGCATCCAACGCCACCTCGCAACTCGCGAAAAAGGTGTCGCCATCCACATGCAAAATGCGACTGGGCAGCCTCGAAACCATCGGGGAACACGTCCACTCTCCGCGCAAAACCGCGCGCTGTCAACGAGCTCCCAAATTAGCCCACCGATGGGACAAATAACGTCCCTGCCCGTGGTACGGTAAAAATTGCAACCCCGAACCCGGAACTGCATACCAAATCGAGACACAGATTCCCCTGATTATCACGGATTATTTTGGGACGGCTCGGCATGGTGGTGGGTTGACAATCATATAAGTTCGCGCACCCTCGGGGTATGGATCGCCGCACATTTTTGGCCACCGGCAGTGCCGCTGTCGCCACCTCTGCCTTCGCGCTGAACCCACCTCGCAAACTGCGCGTGGGCGTCATCGGCCATACCGGCCGAGGTAATTACGGACATGGACTGGATACCGTCTGGCTAAAGCTGCCGGACACCGAGATCGTGGCCGTGGCTGATGCTCATGTAAACGGACTGGCCAACGCACGCAAACGTCTACAGGTACCGCAGGGCTTCGCCGATTACCAAGAAATGCTTCGCAAGGTGAAGCCCGATATCGTAGCCGTCTGCCCGCGCCACGCTGATCAACATCACGACATGGCCCTCGCCGCTATCGAATCAGGTGTGCGCGGTATCTATATCGAGAAACCTTTTGTGCGCACACCGGCCGAGGTTGATTCACTGGCTGCCGCCTGCAAAAAGCACGGCACCAAAATTGCCATCGCCCATCGTAACCGCTGGCACCCCATGCTTGAGGTAATTGATCAGTTTATTGCCGACGGACATCTCGGCAAGATTCTAGAAATCCGCGGACGCGGCAAAGGCGACCGACGCGGCGGTGGCGAGGACCTGTGGGTACTGGGCTCGCACGTGCTGAATCTCATCCACTATTTCGGCGGCAAACCGCTCACCTGCTCGGCCCGGATGTTTCAGGATGGTCAACCCGTCGTGGGTACGCATGTGAAGGACGGCAACGAAGGCCTTGGCCCGTTAGCCGGAAATGCACTTCACGCGCGGTATGAAATGGAGCGTGGCATGATCGCTTACTTCGATTCCATCGCCAACGACGGCACACAAAATCACGGCTTCGGCCTGCACCTCATCGGCAGCAAAGGAATCCTCGCAATTCGCAACGATCGCCAGCCATTCGCCTACTGGGTACCCGGCAACCCTCTTGGTCCAACGCGCGAATCCCGCCCCTGGACGCCCTTCACCACCGCCGGCCTAGGCAAGGAAGAACCGAATCTTCAGGCCGTGCAGGATGTCCATTCCCACGTGACCCCCACCAAGGATTTGGTCCGCGCCGTGCACGATGATCGCCAACCCCTCTGCAATCTGGACGAAGGCGGCATGACGGTGGAAATGATCTGCGCGGTATTCGAATCCCACCGCCAAGGCGGCCGCGCCACTCGCATCCCTCTCAAGGAACGCGGCAATGCGCTGGCAAAGTTATAAGAAAACTCGTGGAAAATCCGGCACGAACGCCAACCATTAGTGTTGGTCGTCTTCCGTGGGTAGCAGACCGTAACGTGTGACGATGTAGATAAAGCCCACGAGATACGCAAGGAATGGCACGGCGGACAGCAAACCGGAGCCCTTTACCATGATCAGGATGGACGCCGCGAACAGTACGCCCAAGGCAACGGTGATACCGAATGACTTAAAGAATTCCATGATTCGAAAAGATAACGGTATTTGGCCCGGCCGCAAGGCAAATTAGTAAACGACCTTGATTCCGGGCAAACGCTGCTTAAGCGCATCCACTGTATTATCACTCACCCGGTTGGGATATAGGTATACCTCGCGCAGGGAACGGATATTTCCCAAGGCCGGCAAGCCGACATCCGTCACACTGGTCCGCGCCAGACCGAGCACCCGGAGGTTGGGCATCGATTGGAGATGAACCAAACCAGCATCGGTCACGCCAGTGTTGGTCAGCCACAGCTTCTGGATACTTCCGTGCTGGGCAATGATCGCCAAATCCGGATCACCCAACGGCCGGCCGGTGAAGTTCGCCTCGACCACGTTCCCGGCGGCATCAGGAACCAATTGCCCTCCCAGTCCCACCAGTGCCGTGTTGTTGGGATGAACCCTTCCAACCGAGGGCGAGCCGCAGCCAGCCCAAATGGGGAGGAGGAGAAACAGAAAGCGCAGCCAATTCATGCGGCACGCTACACAATCGGGTGCGGAGCGGCAAGATCAGGCCTATAGATCGAAGCGGACGAGCTTGTCGTGATCGACGGCAACCTATGAGGACTATTCAGTGTTTTAAGCCGAGAAAGAAGGAGGGCGGGCGCCTTGCAGCAACCCGCCCTCCGAGGCATTTCACAGACCTTGTATCCTCAACGAAAGTTTCTTTATTAGCGAGGTCTGTTCCAACCAATCACTGGTATCACTTAAGCATGGCTCGTGCCAAGGAGTAGCACGACGTAAACCACTTGTTTTCAGGTAAAAATGAGGGGGCAAAAATCACGCACCGAATGGGTGCGTGAAGTTCACCCGTTTGGCGGAAAAAATTTGCGCTTATTCGACCGTCAAGACCGGTTCGCCCAACACATCCATGCGCGGCGTCACGCCCAAGCCAGGTGCCGTGGAGGCGGCCAGTCGACCACCCTGCCGTTGAGGCGCGCCTTCGGCGATGGATTGGGTCACGTAGCTGTTGAAATCCGTGGAGCTAAAGAGCAGTTCCGGTGGCGTGCTGTGCGCCAGCGAGGCGATGGCCGCGGTGACAATATCGCCGCCCCAGCTGTCTTCCACCGTCATCGCAATACCGAGATCAATACACAGATCCCGCGCCTGCTTGAGCTTAGTGAGGCCGCCGAGTTTGCTGATCTTTAAATTCACCACATCCATCGCGCCATCGGCATGACCGCGCAGGAGCGGTGCCAGACTGTCAATGTTTTCATCAATCACAAAAGGATGATCCGTGCGCCGACGAATGGCGAGGTTCTCCTCGTACTTGGCGCAGGGTTGCTCGATGTACACATCTACCTCGCGCACGGCTCGGACCACGCGGGCAGCCTCGTGCATCAGCCAGCCGGTATTGGCATCGGCCACCAGCTTGTCGGTCGGCTCCAAAATCGCGCGCGCGGCATGGATGCGTTCGATATCCTCGTTGGGATCTCCACCCACTTTGAGTTGAAACCGCCGATACCCTTCCTCGCGGTATCCGGAAATCTTGCGGGCCATATCCTCCGGCGCCTCCTGCGAGATCGCGCGGTACAAATGGAAATCCTCCCCATAACGCCCCCCGAGTAATTCACACACACTCTGACCGCTAGCTTGTCCAAACAGATCCCAGCACGCCATATCCAGAGCGCTCTTCACATACGGATGCCCCTGCAGGGCCTTGTCCATCAGACGATTGATTGGCCCCAGCCGCGTGGGATCCTGCCCGATCAGGTGCGGCCCCAATTCACCCACCCCCGCGCGCACGCCGGCGGCGTAGGCTGGCAGATAAAACGGCCCCAGCGGACACACCTCGCCATGACCAGTGAGCTCGGCATCGGTCTCAATGGCCACCACCGTGCTGTCAAACACCTCCACCGATTTGCCGCCGGACCATTTATAGCTGCCCTCATGCAACGGCAGATCCACCTGATACACCTTGATGCGCTTGATTTTCATGAATGCAGAGGGGATACCGTCCAAAACAATTTTAGCCAATCTCCAAATGATCTAGACTTACAACATTCGCCAACATGGAGTTCTGACGAATCCGATTCTCGTTGTGTCTCTCCCAGATTGGTCCTAGGGTTATAAACCCTTCGCCGACTAGGCATGTTTCCTGACATCCAATTCAATGGTGAATTGCGTCCTTCGCAAGCGGATGTAGTCAAAATTGCGCGCCAACAACTCGAGGCCGGCGAGCGTAAGCTGCACATTGTGGCGCCACCGGGCTCGGGTAAGACGGTCACGGGGCTGTACCTATGGGCGGAGATCATCAAACAGCCGACGTTGGTGCTTTGCCCAAACTCGGCCATCCAAAGCCAATGGGCGGCGCGGACGGATTTGTTCTCCAGCAATGGCGCTCCGCTCCGTAAACACTGGGTGAGCACGGACCCGGAATATCCCGGACACCTGACCTCGCTTACCTATCAATCCGTTACGCTGCCTTCGCGCGATGACAATACGCTGAATATGATGGCGGTTTTCGATTGGGTGGATCATCTCATCGAGAAAGGTCAGGCCCAAGATCCGGCTGAGGCTCAAGTGTGGATCGAAAGCTTGGAAACCCAGAATCCGGAATACTATCGAGACCGCCTCAGTTTCTTTCGAAAAAAAGTGCGCGACGTGGTTTCTCTGGAGGGCGGCACGATGAAATTGCTGCACGCGTCCGCGCTGAACACGCTCAAGCACGTGCGTAATAATGGCTTAGGTTTGGTAATTCTCGATGAATGCCACCACCTTATGAGCCATTGGGGCCGAGTGTTGGCGGCAGCCGATGAGTTGCTTGGCAACCCCATTGTGCTGGGGCTGACGGCCACGCCGCCGGATGACGCGCAGAAGGATACGGCGGATGCCAAGCGTTATCGCACCTATTTCGGCGCGGTGGATTACGAGGTGCCGGTACCCGCGGTGGTGAAGGATGGATTCCTAGCGCCGTATCAGGACCTCGCGTACTTTGTGCGCCCGCTGGGCAACGAACTGGAGTACATCGCGCAGACTTCCGAAACGTTCGACCAATTGGTGGAGGACCTATGTAATCCTCCCTTGAGCGATAGCGGCGGGCCGGTGCGCGAGAGCATGGTGGGCTTTACCCAACGCGTGTTAGCGGAGCGCGACCTCATCATCAGGAAGGCAAACACGTGGGAGGAATTCGAAGAGAGCGCCCCGTCCTTTGCCATCTCTGGGAGAATCTTGCTTGAAGACCGCGGCGCTGCCCTTCCGGATGGAGTACCGGATTTAAAGCTAGGTCTCCTAGACATGATTTACTGGGGCGATCCGCTGTCCCGACTACTTCCCGTTCTCACATGGTACATCCGTCACGGCTTACGGCGATCGAGCAACAAGGCGGACCAGATACTGGCCAAGCAGGCAATCCATCGCCTACGCCTGTTGGGAACGCAGATTACCGAGACTGGCACACAACAGTGCGCCTCGCCGGTTTCGCGGGTCCTCGCTTATTCGCGCGCCAAGGCTCGCGCCCTGATTCCGATTCTCCAGCGTGAACAATCCGAATTGGGCGACGACGTTCGCGCAGTGGTGATTTGTGATTTTGAAAAGACCTCCGCCGTGAGCGCCGAGTTGACCAATGTGCTCGATGACGAAGCAGGCGGCGCCATTGCCGCCTTCAGAGAACTCTTAGTCAACGAGACCACCGACGCGCTCGATCCAGTGCTCATCACCGGCTCCACCGTGCTGGTAGATGACGACCTGCGACCAAAGCTGGAAAGCGCTGCGCGGCAATGGCTTTCGGCCAACAAATTTTCGGTGGACTTTGTCTGGCACGAGACCGAAGGCTTTCACATCCTGACCGGCAAGGGGAGCGACTGGTGCCCGCGTGTGTACGTGGAGTTGATCACCGAGCTGTTTCAACAGGGCATCACCCGCTGCCTCGTCGGCACCCGCGGTCTGCTCGGCGAAGGCTGGGACGCCAACAAGATCAACGTGCTCATCGACCTGACCTGCGTAACCACCTCGATGACGATCAACCAATTGAGGGGCCGATCCTTTCGATTGGACCCAGACGTGCCCGAGAAACTGGCCAACAACTGGGATGTGGTTTGCATCGCGCCGGAGTTCAAAAAGGGCCTCGACGATTACCATCGATTTCGCAAAAAGCACAAACATCTATTCGGGGTGACGGACGACGGCTACATTGAGAAAGGTGTGGGGCACGTGCACGCGGCATTCACAGAAATTGAACCGGAAGGTGTGGAGAAAAATATGGTGGAGCTGAACCAAGACATGCTTGAGCGCGTGGGGCAGCGGTCGCACTTCCGCAGCCTTTGGAAAATCGGAGAGCCATACCACCCTGAGCCCATCCAAACGGTGGAGAAAAAAGCCGGACGGGGCATGGGGTTCAAGGCGCTTTCACTTCTCGGCCAGGAATGGACCGAAGGTACTCTCACCCAATCGATCGGCCGCGCGGTGATTGGCGCCTTGGCCGAAGCGGGGTTGATGGACACCACGAACTTGCCCGAGGCAGAACAGGACATCCGGGTTGCCGAACGCACGGGGGGGTATGTGCGCATTTTTCTCGAGAACGCCGACAAGGCCACCAGTCGCCTGTTCGCCCAAGCCATGGCCGATGTATTCGGGCCGGTTAATGACGCACGCTATGTCATCCAACGCCAAGAGGATTTCGAATATTCCGAAAGCCGATATTCCGATACTTGGGTGACAAGCGAGCTTCCAGAGTTTGTGTCCGAATATATCGTGGACAATTCATTGGAGAAAAAATACCGACGCGAGGTGGTGAAAGTCCATGCTGTCCCCAAGGTGCTCGCCCGCAATAAGGAACGCGCGCTCCTTTTTCAAAAATACTGGAACACCCATGTCAGCCCCGGAAACCTGTGGTTTCACAAGGATGACGGCACCCGACGCATGCTCAAGGAAGCCGCCGAAAAAGACTGGCTGCCGGACGATGTCGTTCGCCAAAAGGAAGTGTTCCTGTAATCTTTTCGCACCTTATGGATGATCCGTCTCAGAAATTTGTGAAATTAAGCGTTCGGGAATTGAAGGAAAATCTCGTGCAAGCCGAAGCCCGTTTAGCTGAGATCCATGAAGCCGCGGAATTGGCCTTTAAGGTGATCAAGGAACGCGAGGATCAGACGCTGAATGAGATCGCCGCATTGCGGGCGGAAATTATAACCCGAAGCGGTCGGCGATAGCCCGACTCAGGATCAGTCCCACGCGCCGTACTTATGCGACAGGTCGGCGCTTTCCCAGACCTCCCAACGCACCAAATCGCCGGCCACGTAATGGGTCTCCTGCTGAAGATTGCCGGCCACATCAAATTGCTGCCATAAGCCGTCCCGTCGATTATCCCGGTATTTTCCTTCCAATCGGGTTTTGCCGTTGGCATGCCGAAGCTTGTAGATGCCGTCCCGCACCCCCGCCCGGTACCAGCCTTCCTCGATAATGTCACCTTGGACATTCCAGCGTCGCCATGGGCCTTCGTTGAGAAAGTTTCGCACCTCCCAGGAGAACGCCCGTTTGCCGTTCGGATGATATTCGGTAACGTTGCCAAGTCCGCCGGCGTTGACCTTCACGGAGAGTAAATCTGATTCCTGAATGGCCTCCTCCAAGTCGTGTTCTTCCTCGGGCTCTGGCTCTATTTGGGGCTCCTTTTCCGGTTCCGGCTTAAATTCTTCAATCACCGGAGGCGCTTCGGGCTCTTCTGTAGTCACCGGTCCTTCCACGGCTGTTTGTGCTGGCCTTGGATCTGTTTTCCAAAGCAAAGGATCCACACCATAAAACTCTTTCAGCCGTGCATAAATCTCCGGCCATTCCTGATTGAATTTTACGCCTCGCTCATAAAAGGATTCGGTGGCACAGGCAAAGAATTCCGCTTCATTGGAACTGCCATAATCATCGAACGACTCGTTGTTCTGGTCCAGTTCTCGCTGAAAGTCCTCATAGTTCTGCGCCACGAACTTCTCCCAATCGCGTGTTTCGCTATAACTGTTGAACTGTGGCACACCGTCGGCCTTACCGTCCAACGATGCGAAGTCGATGACGTGGGCGAACTCGTGGATTACCAAGTTGTATCCATCCTCCCCGTTATTCATGCCTACCTTTGCCCAGTGCCAACCCAGCCGCACGCACCGGCCGTTGGCATCCCCCGCCACGCCGCGACCACGAACCTTGCTCAAGTCTTCGGGAAAAATCTCTATCGATTCGAATCGACGATAAATCTTCAGACCCCCGCGGAGTTTTAAAACCGGGATACAGGCCTCGGCCGCAATACAGACTTTCATCTCCTCGGTGATCATGAACCCTTCTTTACCGCGCCAACGAACCTTGCTGATGAATTCCGGGATCATCACCCGTAATTCCTCCTGTAGATCAGCCGGCATGCGGCGATAAAGCGAAACGTTTGTATTCAGCCAATCGTGTTGGGGATCATCCGCCATGGTTGCCTCCTTCCGGGATTTGGATTTGGCCCTCGAGTTCCATGAGAGCACCGGCGACCATCAGTGCCTCCACGCGCGCTTCAATCCGCTCGCGCATCGGTTCCAGAGTCCGGTCAAAGCCCATCAGACGCGTGGCAGCGATCGAAATATCCTCGCGCTCAATCCCGTAGCTCTGCTCAACAGCCAGCAGCACCGAGGCATCCACCTCGGCATCTGCCACCCATTCCAGTTTACGCTCCTCACTCTTTAGCCGCCGCCGGTCGCGCACGACGGCCTGTAGTTCGGCATTGCTAAATAGAAATTCACCCTGCTTCCAAACCGTGGAGGGCGCACCAGATTGCGCGGCCTGGAGGCCTTCGGTAAAGGATCGGGAGTTGTTGGAGCCCGTCCGTCGGCCAGCCAATTCCAGATAACGGGCGTACGCCACATCCTCGTGCACCGGGCCTTCCGCCTCCACAATCTTGGTGATCCATTCCTTCCGTTTCTCCTCGGGCGTCTCCACCAAATCTTTTTTGCCCGTGCTAATCTTAAACTTCGCCTTCTTGTAGGCCGGCTGGCTCAGGGCACCGGTGAGTTTGGCGGAGGTGGCTTCGCGGCGAATACTGCGGAGTTCCTCTAGGCGTTTGCCGCGAAGTTGATCCGACTCCTCGGCTCGCTCTCTCTGCGGGTCAACGGGCTCGCCGCGTTGGGCGGCCTCAATTGCGGCCAGTAGTCGGGCCTGTTCAGCCTCGGGATGTGCAAACCATTCCACGCTCCACAGGCGGTAAACCTGCCATCCCAAACCTTCCAGCACCTGTTGCCGCAGGCGATCCCGATCGCGCGCGGTGCGGGCCCGATTGTATTCCGGCCCGTCACATTCGATGCCGAGCAGGTAGGAACCGGGCTGATTGGCATTAAAGACAGCCAGATCAATGAAGAAACCGGCCGTGCCCACTTTCATTTGCACCTGATGTCCGGCCTGCCTTAGGAACTCGGCCACTTCCTCCTCAAACAGTGTACTGATTGCCGAATGCGCGGACTCCGCCTCGCCCTCCAACGCACCCGCCTCGGCGTATTGCAGATAGGAGCGGAAGACGCCCACGCCACGGGCCGAAGTACGGTTCAGGTCGATATCCAAAGCGCGCAAATTAGTGAACACTTCGCAGCGCCGACGGGCGCGGGTGATCAATACATTCAACCGGCGCTCCCCACCATCGCTGTTGAGCGGTCCAAAATTCATGGACACCTTGCCATCCTGATCGCGGCCGTACCCGACGCTGATGAAAATCACATCCCGTTCATCGCCCTGCACGTTCTCGAGATTTTTGACGAAGAACGGTTCATGCTCGTGCGCGCCAAAAAATTCCTCACAAGAATTATCCTCCATCCGCATCCGCTCCACCTCGTCGTACACCGCCTGCATCTGTTTCACGCTAAACGCCGCCACGCCAAGCGTCAGCTCCGGGCATTCACGTGCATGGCGAAATACCGCCTCGGCCACCGCGCGCGCCTCAAGCGGATTAGAGCTAGTGGCACCGCGTTCGTAAACGGTATCTGGCAAATAATGATACTTGATACCGAGCGCCGGATCGGCCGGATTAAAGTTCGGGAAAATGAGAAGGTTGCCGTCGTAAAATTCCCGGTTGGACACGGCGATCAGGGATTCATGGCGACTGCGGTAATGCCAGCGCAACATCCGCTGCGGAGCGCGCTGGCCAGTCATCGTGCCCAGAATGCTTTCCAGATCGGCTAGACGATTGTCTTCATCATCAAGATCATCGCTGCCGCCGCCGAGGGAATCGAAGAAACGCGTGGGCGGCATTTGTTTACTGTCGCCCACCACCACCAGTTGTTTGCCGCGTAGAATCGCGCCCAGCGCATCCACGGGCTTCACCTGACTGGCCTCATCGAAGATCACCAGGTCAAAATGGACCGAACTTGGCGGCAAAAAACTGGCGATCGACATCGGGCTCATCATGAACACCGGTTTAATCGCCTGTATGGCGCGCCCCGTACGCGTAATGAGTTTTCGGATCGGCAAATGCCGCACGCGCTTTTCAAACTCGCGCAGGAGAATCCCGAGCTGACCGTTGCCCACCATCGACGGCAGCCCTTCCCAGTGCCGAGCCGCTAACCGGATGCGGTTAAAGAGAAACAACAGCTCGTCCAATTCGCGGAAGCGCAGGATATCCTGCGTGTGCGCGGTTTGATTAAACCTCCGCAGCGGTTCGCGGGAATCCAACAGCTCATGCAGCATGCGCTCAAACCACGCATTGCGGAACCAATGCACCAGATGCTCAGGCGCCGCCTGCCATTCGGCCGCTCCTTCCACCACCCAGCCCAACCCAGCTTCCTCTAGCGTTTCTACCAACTGATTGTAAGTTACCTGTTCATCGAGCCTTTCAGCATTCTCGATCATGACCTCCAGCTTGCGCACCTGATCCTCGAAGGCCCATTCTTCCAGCCAAGCCGTCCGCAGAGTGTTTTCTAGATTCAGCAGCTCAAATAAACGCTCAGCCTGCGCCTTCCAGGCTGTGTGCGCTTCCCCCATGGCTTTCACCAGACCGGGCAATGAAAGGGTGTCCGGA
>Ga0163111_10001389_pt1 | contig 14929 bp, 3 predicted proteins | sample CRUFie1St18metaG_FD_109645 | JGI IMG/M metagenome (GOLD analysis project Ga0163111, IMG submission 109645) | Marine microbial communities from the Costa Rica Dome - CRUD Field 142mm St18 metaG | ecosystem: Environmental > Aquatic > Marine > Oceanic > Photic zone | place: Costa Rica: the Eastern...
ATTTACCATTTTTGGGTCACGTGATGGCTCTAACAGTAACTCGGGCAGCCGAAACCCAACTCTGGCACTTCTCCTGCATTGCTCGCTGGTCGAGCGTGCTGGTGCACCTCGAGTTTGTCACGTGACGCCAAGTTTGCGATCGCGATGCTCCTCGTTCGAGTCGGCGCAGCGTTCGAGTGCCCGGCACCGTGACTCCGTGCACTCCACGATGGTGCACAGGTGCTGCCCTTGCACTCCTTGTGCTGGTTGACCGTCGCGCGCATCGCGCGCACGTGGTGCCGGGTGCTCAAAGTGATCTGCAGCATCATGTCAGTGCACATCTCGCTTCTCATCGCTCAACGCGCATCGCCCATGCCGCGCCGGCGACGTTTTGGTGGTCGGGAGGCAACATGACTACCATATTAGGCAACAGGATAAGCCAGATTTGGTCCAAAATTGATGGCCAGCCAGCACTGCAAATTGGACATCCCAGCTGCTGGCTGGCTCAATCGACGCTGGCACGCTGTTTTTAAGGTCCCGAGAGATGGACTACATCCACCTCGACCGCGGCCGACCGCTGGAATCGCAGGACGAGCGCGCACGCGTCCGCAAAAGCTGCCACCGTGTGGCGCTGCGAGCGGATCAGGCGCGAGTCGGCTTTGCACCGCGGATCGCATGCAAGGATCCGCGTAGATAGTTGCATGCGGACGCAACAATCGGTCCTCGTGGCGCTCGGAACGCGCTCGATGCGTGGTTGATAGATTTTAAAACTCAAGTTTTGCACTACCTCGCACTCGCTGCCGCCGCGAAGGATCGACGGCGCGAGCAGCTGATCGCGCAGATCCTCGAGGGGATTGGGTGAAGTCGAGGACGAGGAAGCAGCTCGCCGGGTCGCCGACAGCGCCGCGTGCCGATCGGCGCCAGCACGAGAGGGCGCAGCTCGAGCAGCGCGAGGAGACATGTTCGCGCTAAACACAGGGAAGGCGTTCGCGCAAGTCGAAGTGTGGCCGCACGTGGCCAGCCGTGAGGTGTCAATCGCTTAGTCCTTTCTTTATCTGTCGGTGCAAATAAAGCTGGGATACCGCACACCGACAGGGTCGATAGCTCCTACTGGGAATTCCTAGCGAAAGCCGTACTTGGGTAGCTAGACGTCGAGGAAAGAGGAAGTAAGTAAGCGTTTTGGTACCCGATCCCACCGGGCAAGGTGAGAGGTCCACGAGGAATTCCTATAGATAAGTAAGTAAGTGTATTAGTCCCATTTAGAGGTCTAGAGCTCTATATCCATCACAAACTCAACTATCGTAGTGAATGCATGCAGAAAACACCGTGTCACCCGAGGTGGAGCCGCGGGCGCGACGCCGCGCCGTCCGAAAGGCTTCGCCGGTGGCTGCGCGTGCTGGCGCTGCTTCCAGGACCGCCGCCCGCCGCACCGCCGGTGGCGCGGGGCGGCGCCGCCTGCCACACCCTTCGCGCCGCCCCTCTTGCGGCGACGACGGCGTCATGGACTGTGTCGTGGAGCGCGGCGGCGGCCTCCTCCGAGAAACACATGATTCGTCGCGCCTCCGTCGTCGGCGTCGACGCCTTCTTCGCCACCTGGAGCATGACGGCCGAGCCGGTTCGCTGGACAGCGTGCACTTTGCGCAGCACGACGTTGAGCTGGACGCGCCACCCAGATGTCTCAACGATGATGAGCCGCTGCCCCGTCAGCACGACAACGAGCGCGTCGGTCTGGCCCTCCTGCTGCAGCACGTCGCAGTGGAGCAGCGGCTCGAGCAAGTATTTCCCATCCTCTGCCGACTGAAGCACGTGCTTTGCGAGCGCCTCGGCGAGCGAGTACGCCGTGATCTGCGCGGCGTGGCCGAGCGACACGCGCGCGGTACCGTGAAGCATACGCGGCGGCCGCACGCGGCCGACGCGCGCCGAGTGCGTAGCGCGCTCCTCGCCCTCGCCACCGAGTGTCTGCATCGCACCCGCAGCCGAGTCGGCGAACTGGAGCACGCCGGCAATCGGCCGGATACCCGCGCCGACGATTCCCTTGCCGACGCCGAGAGTGAAACCGCGCACACCGTCCGTGCGCGCGCCCTTGATGGGGTCAAGCACGAGCCCCGTGACGCCAAAGAGCACGCCCTTGCCAAGGCCCGCCGTACCCTGCAGCAGCAGCCGCCCACCCGTCTGCGCAGATGCCACCGGCGTGGATGCTGATGACATCGCGAGCGCGGCCAGCGCGCGGTCGGTGCCACGCAGTGCTGCCTTCGTCATCTTGCCCGTCGTGTTGATCGGCGCGAGCATTGCGTTCTTCGCGAATGACGCGCCGCCCTCGACCATCGCCTGGCCGAGCCGCCGCGGCGAACGCACGACCGCCTTCGCCGGCAGGTAGAATAGGTCCTTGACACCAACGCCGAGCGATCGTACGAGGCCGATCGGGTCACCCAGCATGTCAACCTGCAACACGACACGGTGAAGCTGGCGGAGTGCCGCGAACTTGTAATGGTCGCCAATCGACGCGGCGAGGTCGTCGGCGGTGCCGAAGAGCGTATCGCGGTGCAGTGCAGCGAGGCAGATCGGTGCTGCGTCAATGTTGGGGATCGGCAGCGCACCCAGCTCGCCCCAGTTGTTGTTGTGGCGGAAGGTGAGGTTGACTTTCACCGGATGCAGTTCGAGCCGCTGGAAGTACCACATGCGTTGCGGCGCGCCGTACCTGAGAAGCTCAACTTCGCGTTGGCGCACAGGCCTCCCGCCTTTCTGAGGCTTCGCGCGGTCGAGCATCCGGACGAGCTTCGGCAGACCAGCCGCGACAGTAAGGTCGAGGAGGCTCTGGATGAACGGCGGCTCGAGGGCTACGTCAAGCTCGAGCAGTCTGAAGGAGACGAGGTCCCACCAGTCAACGGCGCCACCTGCCTTTCTCAACTGCTTCGAAATCGACAGGTGTACCGCAGGCGGCTGCGCGTCGGCCGGCTGCTCGGCGCGGCGCTGCGCGTCGGCGAGAGAAAGCACGGCGGGGAGAGTGGCGGTGGCCTGCTGATGGTCGATCTGGAAGGAGAAGAGGAGAAGCTCGACAGTCGCCGACCGCTGCGACAGCACGATGTCAGCGGTGAGCTGCGTCAGCGACAAGTAGACAAGCTCCTCACCAACACCTGCGTGGACGAGCGAGACGCCGACACCGCCGAGCGAAAGGCCAAGAAAGGTGTGCGGCTCCTCGGCGACAGCGGCTGAGAGCGGGGCGACCGGCGCGTCCGAAATCGTGAGCACGCGCACGCCTTCCTCGAGCGTAACCATCGCCCACGCGATCGGCGCCGCACCCTTGCTGCTACTGCCGGCTGATTGCGGCGCGAGAGGAACTGGACGCATCAGAGAGTCGAGTGCGAGGGGCTGCTTCTCGACGAGCACATGCTCTGTCACCGACCGCACGATTCCGGCGCCCTCGGATCTCGCTTGCTCACTACTGTCTCCGTGGCTGCCGTCATCGCCGCCGGTATCATCACGGCCATTCCCGTCTCCACCTCGGAGCAGGTCCAGACGCACACGCGGGACGGTGACCTCCGTCTGTATCCACGCAACCGAGACCAGTAGTGAGTGGTCCAGGGACGACTCCGCCCAAGCGTACGCCGCCTCGCACTTTGGCACGACCCGGTGTCGGCGCCGCTCCGCCCCTCTTTGCGCGCAGGTGCAAACGTACGACGTCGTGTTGACAATCTTGATCGGCGGCGGCGCTGGTGGCGCCGCGTCGAACGTCACCTGGAGGCAAGCGCCCTCGAGCTTCACCTCGACCATAACACGGAGGAGCGACCGCCACCACGCGCTCTCCGCAGCCGGTGTTTGCGAATCTCCGTCGTCGGGTGCAACGCCCTGCTCGCAATGCACGGCGAAATACCCGACAGAGTCGATTGGGAAGCCTCCCGACCAGCCCTCGTCGGCGTTGCCAGGCACGTACCCAGTCTGACCCGGGACGGGACGTACACGAAGAAGCGTCTCCTCGCGCGGGTGAGGCCAGTGGAAGGGCGACCGTTCGCCGGAGGCAAGGGGCACGCCAGGCTGCGAAAGACGTCGGCCGCCGGCCGGCGCGCACTGCTCACACTCGAGAGCGATTCCCAGGCGGTTGTGCAACCAGAAGCGTTGGACAAATGTGACGACCTTCGTGCGACCGCTTGCTGACGCTCCCGCCCCCGTCGGCAAGGCGCCTTCGGAGACGAGCGGTGCGATTGACACTGCGAGGTCGTAGGGCCCCGCGCGGAAGGAGCGCAACGTTACGCCGAGGGTTGGTCCTGTGTGCAGCGAAAACGGAGGCGACCAGTTGCCCCGTCGGCGGCCAGCCCCACCGCTGGCGCTCTCTTCACCCTCTCCGCCTCCTCCGCCGCCGCTACCGCCGTCGCTGCCATCGCCGGCGACGCTGGCGACGCCGCCCGGGACGAGCTTTGACGGGAGCAAGCGCGAGGCGGCGGATGCAGCGGCACTCGGAGTGGCCGCATCCTCGGCGAGGGTGGCGAGGGCGCCAAGAGACTTCATGTGCTCTGCGGCTACGCGGACAGCGAGCAGATTCTTCGAGCCGCGCGCCACGGAATACATGAGGGTTTGCGCGTCGGAGGCGAGCTCCTCGCCTTCGTCGGCGTCGAGGGTAGATGTCGATGCATATGAGGACGCACCATCGGAGATGAGCCGTGCATCTTCCGCCTCAAAGAGCCGCGATTGGTCGGCTGTCGCCGCCTCCGAGCCCTTGGCAATACTCTCGTCGAGGGTGAGCTTCTTCCCCTGCTTGAACTGCAGAGTAAGCCCCGAGCTGTTGACGAGCCAGTGCGTCACATACGCCTGTAGCACGTGGCGCGTCCGCGCGCACGACGAGCGGTGCTGTAGCAGGACGCGCAGCGCCTTCGTCGAAGACACGAACGGCCGGAGTCGCACCATCTCCAGCCGGTCAGATGTGGTCGTCGGTGAAAGGTCGACCGGGCTCGACCATGCGTAGCCGGGTAGACGAAGCTGCAGCCCATATTTGCTGCCAGGCGCGAGCGAGTGGAAGTCGTGCACGGCCTCGGGCGCGAGCTCTTCGTGAGCGAGTGTCTCTTGCGCGCCAGAGGTGACGAGGCGCCATTCGAGCGGGTAAGGGAGCAAATTGTGCAGCGCCACCGGGGCCTGTAGCAGCATCGTGAATGGCGCGCCTGTTGACCACGGTGTGCGCACCGGGTAACGCCAGCATGAGGCGGCAAGTTGCGTGCCTGTGTGCAGCTCGAGCGGCAGCAGCACGTGCGGTGTTGCCGGCTGCGAGACGCGATCGAGGAAGCGCTCGGCCGGCAGCTCCAAAGTGTCGGTGGGGAGCTCGCGAGGCGCAGCGAGCGAGTGCTCGCCCTTTGTGAGCGCGAGGAGTTGTGTAATCGTCTGCAGCGCGTGTGTGCGCCCCTGCAGGAAGGTGAAGCGCTCCTCCGTCGACGTTGACGTCACGGTAATCGAGTTCGGCGCGGGAGACTCGGAGGCTTCCACGGCGACGATTTCAGCGGCCGCATACACCGCACGCGTATCCTTGCCAAAGAGCTTGCCCGCGAAGCATAGGTAGTGCTGCGAGACGTACAGCTTGCCCTTTGAAGAGCCGTCGGCGTGAATGAGCGCACATGCATACTCGTGCAGCACGCACTCGCTTGCCTCTGCCTGCAAATTGAACTTTGCGCGAAACTTCTCGTTCTCATCGCCGAGCTCGCGTGCGAAGCCACTGGCGATATTCGCGTGCTGCATCACCAGCCGCTCCAGCAGGTGGCGTGACTCGTTCGCTGCGCCGAAATTGATCAACGTCATCGTTCGCGGCTCCGGCTGCGCCATGCCGCTTGCTCCGCTCGACGCAGCGACGCCTCCGTCGGCTGCGATGTAGTGCACGACAAAGCCTTTGTTCGCGGGCAGTTTCCCAGCCCGCTTCGCAAAGGAGACGATGCGTGTGTACGCCACTGTGAGGAGCCGCGCCTCGCGCTCTTTCCCGCCGAACTGGTCAGGGAGCTTCACGCGCGACTTGAAGTGAAGTGAGTGCGAGCCAACAAATAGCTCGCCCGCGAGCTCCTTCTTCTCGACGAGAGAGCACGAGAGCGCGCGGACAAGGAACTCGTGTCCGGGCACCGCGAAGGCACCTCGCCACGCCGCTTCCTCCTCCGCCGACGCGCGATTCTCCTCCGTGCATAGGAAAGGTCCAAGCCAGACCACCGGCCGCGCACGCCCCATCGCGATCGCCTCATCCACCTCGTTAAGCGCCACCTGCACCTGCGCCGCACTCGCGCCGACGCCACAGTCGGTGATGCGCAGGCCACCGTCGAGGTGCGATTCGGCGACGGCGAGCTGTTCTCCGGCGGCGAGCACGCCAAGGTGCTTCATCGGCGTATGCGGCAGCTCAAGGTCGACTGCGAGGGTGCGCTGCGTCTGATTGACGACGGTTGCCATTGACCGCAGCGTCAGCCGCGTGCCGCGATCGTGGAGCTCGACGTCGCACACAACGCTGCGGGCGAAAGGCTGCAACAGCCCCGCAGGCGGCCCAGCTGCGCGCTCCAGCCGCAGCACGCTCGTTCCTGGCTGGTTGACAACGACACCGTTGACGGGACGCCAACCGCGCTGTCTCGAGATCGGCTGGATGGTAATCGCACGCGGCGCGTCCTCCTGCCAATCGCGCTGGCGTGAGACATCACCGTCCCAGAACCGAAGAAGCGCTGACTCCCCGGGTTGCAACACGAGCGACGGTGGCCCGCGCGCAACCCCGCCCGTGCTCGCCCGCTGGGTGGAGACGACTCCAGAGCATGACCGCCCTTCGCTGTCGCCGCAGTAGGTCCGGCCGGTGCTGCGGGTAGAGCTGGATCCTAGCTGTGAGGACATGGGCGCCGCGTCGCGCGTGCCGTCATCCGCCCAGTATGCGAGCGGCTCGCCCGTCAGGTTGAGCAGCGTGTACGGGATGCACCCTGCATTCGCCGCTGCCTCTTCTTCCGTCGCCGCCGCCGCAGCGAGTGCCTCAATTCCCACCGGAGCGTTCGCCGTCGCGACGCAGTCACCGCCCGCACGGCGACGCGCCTCCGCCGCCGCGAGGAGAGACGCACTGGGCGCAGGCGCGGGTGCGATGGCGGCGAGGACGGCGACAAGATTATCATGGAGCGCAAGGAGCATCTTGTCCGAGACGTTGACGTTGACCGTGGTGGGTACCGCCAGGTTGACGGTGCTCAGCTCACCTGCGCGCGCGGTGAGGACGACGGCGAACGACTCGACTAGTGGCTCCCAAACGAAGAGCGCGGCGTGATACCAGTCAATGCGGACCGGGACCACAGCCTCGACGGCGAGCGGCATCGACGCCCCATGTCGCTCCATGGTTAGGGTGACCGCTTGGCTGCCCTCCACCTCACCCACCCTAATCTGCAGCAGCGGAAGTGCGCGCACCTCCTGTGAGAGCAAGGTGAGCTGGACAAAAGGCACCGTGAAAAGCACTGTCAGCGTGCCATCCGCTGACGATGTTGAGCGCGTGTCCGCCATCCAAGAAGCTGATACAGGCTGCAGAGCGTCGAGGGACACGCGCTGCATTGCGGCGACCCAGTGGGCGACGGCGGCGTGGGCGAGCGTAACGAGCGGCAGGGAGGCCGACAAGCGGAAAGCTTGATATAGTACGGCAGACACCTGCTGCGAAGCAGGTTGGCTCGGCGTCGCGGCTCGCTTGGTCACATTGAGGTCCAACGCGAAAGATTCGAGAAACGAGGGCTGCTCATCGGCGGCCCCAGGTATGACAGTGACATCGAAGGAGACGCCGGTGGCGCGCAACCGGTAGTCTGACGGCGTGAGCAGGGCGTGCGCGGCGGGCGGTGCCTCGTGCAGCCCGCCGTGGCTGAGACACGAATAGGAGTGTCGCAGCTGCAGCACAAGTTGCTCGACGCCCACTCCCGAGGCCGCCGCTGCTGAAGGCGCCGCTGAAAGCGACGCTAGCGACTGCGCCGTTGGCGGTGACTTGGAGAGCTCGATGGTCGCGTCAAAGTGCATGACGAGCAACTTCGCATCTGGACTGCAGTCACCCGCCGTTGCGGGGTCGGCACCAGCGCTCGCGATGGCGGCGTTGGCCTCATCTTCACCCAAGCCCTGCGATGGGGTCCGGCGTTGCGTCGCACCGCCGCTGCCGCTCCACATCAAGGACGCAGCCGTCGTCGCGCGCCGTGGCGCCGATGCGGACGGGACGGCGACTCGCGCAACCGCGCGGCCGACGCCGTCGTTGCTGGCGGCCGTCGACTGCGCAGGCAGGTCGGCGGCGGAGTGCTGCGGCAAGCTCTGCGGCAGTGCAAGTTGGACAAGGGAGGCATGTATACTCACACGCTGGCCGAGGTAGGTCTTGGAAGCGGTTGCTGACCGCTTACGCTCTTTCAGCAGGGCGAAGCATGATGGTCCCGCCGCCAGGCCGAACTGAGCGAGGGCAAGCGACGCGGTGGGCAGCAATGAGATGCATTGCGAGCCGGCGTCGACTGAGATTTCCTCCGCTTGCTCGCCACCTGTGACGATGTGAACGCTCACCGGGTTGGTCGATCCACCGGCGGCAACGTTGCGGACCGCGCTTCCGTCGACGGTTTTCGACGTGGCCACCGGCGAGCGTTGGAGGTTCAGCGAGCCGCCGTCTGCCGCTTGCATCGCGCGCGCGGCCGCGGCACAGGATGCGATCGGAGGTGCGAGCAGCTGCTGCCAGACTTGCGGTGGCCCAGAAGCGCCACCATCGGCGTCGGCGTGCACCGAGACGGCCATTACCGAGATGCCGATATCAGAGACACCGTCGACTCTCTTTTTGACGTCGACAGCAGTGTCGTGGAGGAGAATGCGGAGAAAGGGGGGCGCAGCAGCGGTGGCATGCAGCCACAGAGCGAGCTGGGCAGCGCGCACCGATACGGCAAGCCCGATGCATGAGCGCGCTTGGACGGGCTTCGTCGGATCGGGCGGTGGGCGGTACGAGCGCGAGAAATTGTCGAGCCATACGGCGATGAGCAGCCGCAGATCGTTCGGTTGCAGTCCAACGTGCAGAGTGTGAAGTGTCGAGCTGATAGCGAGCTCGAGGAGCGGCTGACCGAGCGCTGCTGCCTCGCCCTTCTGAAGAGGCTTGCGTAGCTCGAGCGAGATTTCCGCCGTCTTTTCCATCATGGGGAGAAGGCTGCGCACCAGCTGCTTGCTGCCGCCGCTTACGCCCATATCGTCAGCGGCGACCGGGCGCGCAGCGAAAGCGCGCACATTCTTCGCTTTGACTACGATGAGGTCGGTCAGGATTGGTTGTAGCAGAGGCGCATTGCCGACGGACGCCTCGTCACACAGCGTCTCGACCGCCCCCTCTCCCGCCGTCGGAATCCGTACTAGGGCTGCCGGCACGCGCACGCGCCAGCGCGGCATCTTGCTCCCGTGCGCGCCGGGCCGAATTGCTGCTTTCATCCTTGACAAAGGCCGCTTGATGCATCTGTCGATAAAGTCGATCGTTTGCATTAACACGTCGTTGCGCAGTTCGAAAGCGATGGGCTCGACATCGACAGTGACATCGAGTGCGCCCGAAGCAGGCTGCAGTAGATGCACCGCCGCAGACACGGAGGTGGGCGGAGCGCCGCCGGCGACGGCGGGAATCGGCGTGACCATCGCGAATGTGCTGCGTGCCGGCGCGTAGGTGCCGCTCGAGGTGGGAGAGCGCACCTCTCGCAGCAGAGCGCTTAGGTCGAGATGGATGTCACCGGCAGGCGAGAGGTGAAGCGCGACGCCCACAGTGCCTGCGGTTACGCAAACGAGTGACGGCGGCGCTAGCGGCAACGGCGACAGGCCAGCTGACGCTCCGGGCTCATCCTCAACATTGAGCCGTAGCTCTACGGCGCCAACGGTGCCGTCGAGGGACATGCTGAGCAACTGTGGTGCTTCAGCTGCAGGTACAGCAGCGGCAGAGGCGGCGCGGGCTGCAGAGGCTGCGGGGGCTGCGAGACCAGCAGCAGCGGCAAGCGACGGGAGCAGGCCGATCCCGAAGTCGACGAGGGCGTCGACCAGCGATGGATTCCATTGGAGGCCGACAGAGTCACACGCCAGGCGGAGGCGCACGTCAATCACGCCCTCAGACTTCGTCACCTCGCCACTGAGCAGCGGATCGCTACTGCCCTCGACCGCGCCGTAATCGCCGTCATGTCCAGCAAAAAAGTCGGGCGGTCCCGTCGACATCGGCACTGCTGACAGCGCGCCGGCACTCGGCGCCTCCGCAAACACCTCTCCTTGTGCCGAGATGAATACCTTGGACGTTGATTCGACGGACGGGGGCGGTGTGGGTGTGCCGCGAGTGGGAGGTGGCACCGAGGTGACAGGGGACAGGGGAGCCGGCATCGACACTGGTTCTAGCGGCGGGGGCGACGTGTGCAGTGGGCAGAGCCGCAGTCGTAGGCCTTGCGAGAGCGGCGGCGCGGCGGCGGCACGTAGCTGCACGATCGAAGCACGCTCGAGCGCGACGAAAGGCCTCGCGTCTCGTACCTCTACTGAGGCAACGCTTGCCTGCAGCCGCGCGCTATCAGCCGCCACTTCCGCATGGAGCTGCATCGCGTCCATATGCACCGTGAGGAGGTCGGCACGCGCCGCCTCGCCCACTGCCACCGTGCTCGGCTGGGCAGCGTGGACGCATAACACAATGCTTGCGAGCTCGACGCGTGCATCAACGGATGGAGGCCTTGAGGGAAGGCTGCCGACAGAGAGTGCCGGTGTGTGGCCAGCGGCTTCCGGGTAGCAGTGCACGGTGGCAGCGGCGGGGGGCGCGGACTGCGGCCGGGCAACGGTAGGTGCGCCGGAGGAATCTCGGATCGGCGCCGCGCCAAGCGAGCTTACGACGTCAGCCAGTTTGGCAAGCTGCACAAGCGCATAGGACCAAATGTGAACTCGCAGCGCGGGTAGCGCACCCACCAGGCGCGCCACGTCCACCGCCGCGAGGGCGCGGCCACCTGCAGCGGCAGCGCGCAATGCGGATGCTGGTATTTCGATGTCAAACGGCAGCTCGAATGGCTCGAGGAGAGGTATCGACGCGGCGTGGAGTCGGTCGTGGACCTCGACGACGGAGGGCGCAGCCGAATGCTCGTCCGATACGAGACGTGCGGCAAGGTCGAGTGTGGAGCTTAACAGCTCGAGTGTGAGCGACGCGCCACGCATCCGAGCCGGTGGAGACGTAGTACCACCGCCGACGAGTGACGCTTGTGACGGCAAGCGGCGACCACTGGGCGGCGTTGCGCACTCAGCCGCGGACAGTAGAGAGAGCGCGCGCACCGGTGACTGGAGGCGCTCGTTTGAGTGGAGCGGCGCGTCGTGTGGCGGCGCCACCGAGCCCAAGATGTGCGGCACTGCCGAAGGCTCATCGAGCAACGCCGAGTCCTCGAGATCGATCGACACTTCAACGAGTTCGGCTCCCTCGGTCTCTCGCCGCTGCAGCGCCCCGCTCGACGACGAGGCGGACGCCGTGCGCGAGCGCGGCGGCGCCACCGGGGTCACGTCGCTGCCCAAGGTCATTCTGCGTGCAGGCAGCGGGGGGTCTCGAGCGCCGAGCGCTTGCATCAGAGCTCGTTCGGAGGTGAAAGCGAGACCGATGCCAACATGCACCCAGAGCCGCAAGGCACTTGCCGTGTCGTTGTGACTGTCGTCATTTCGGGCGCCGGCGAAGGTCGGCATCGCTCCACTGAGGTGGAGGTGAAGGCGAGGCATTCGCAAGACGGGGACGCTGAGCTGGGACGCCTCGGCGATCACTGGCGGCGGTGGCCTCGCGTCGAGTCGAGAGAGTGGCAGCTCCGCTGCCGTCAGGACCACCACCAGAGGCTGAGGCATGTCGAGCTGCAGACTTAGCTGCGCACCAGCGACCACCGTGGCAGCCTCGCCGTCACTCGCTCGCTCTGCCTGCGCCAGCGGCGGCCTGCCGAGGGTACCAACGGCAGCGGCGGCCTCGGCGGCCTCGATGGCGCCGATGGGAAGGGCGGAGAAGGAGTGGGGCCCAGGCAGGACGATGCAGCGACCGAGCAAAAGGATCTGCTGAGCCAGGCCGAGCTCGAGAACAAGGGTGAGTGGACAGCCAACGCATGCCGCCGCGCCGCCGCGAGGTGGCGTGTCCTCGGGAGCGTCGAGATGGGCCGTCACCTGCAGAAACGGCGCAGCCGCCGACGACGTAGCGACGCGACCCCGGGTGTGCGAGCCGCTGCCGGCACGCCCTCCATCCCGGCGCGCCGAAATGCCAGCGAGAACACAGCATGGCGGCAGCACGGCGCCGGCAGCGTGGCGATTCACCTCGAGCGCACGAGCGCCGGCGGATGCCTCTGTTGAGTGTGAGAGTTGACCAAGGCCGCGGAGCACGAGCGAATGCTTCACGTCCACCGTCAGCCCCGACAGAGCACAAGAGAGCGCTTCCCCGTCTAGCAGGCCGACGGCCGCGGAGATGGCAACAGCAGTGATGCGAAGCGAGACGTCGAGTCGCAGCCTGGAGCCGTCACCCAGCGACTGGCCGGCACCGTCGTCGCCGCGGGGCGTCGTGGACCGTAGCGACGGTAGCGGTGGATCACGGCCGACCACCGGGCCCTGAGGCGACAGTGCGGCAAGGCTCGGGCGTCCGGTGGGAGAGGCACGGCCGCTCCGGTGCAGCGACGAGATGCGGCAGTCGACTCGACGTCGTAAGTCGAGAAGCTCCGGGAGTTCGAGCTGCTCCTCGAGCCGGTGGACCGCCTCGATAGCGACCGCCCGCGATCTCCGAGAAGACGACGAATCAGCGCGCCCGGCGCCATCAACCCCCGAGGCGGCGAGAAGAGCAGCTTCGTACTCGCCCCGCAGCCGGGCGCGCTCGCGCAGCCCACGCCAGGAGCAACGTGAACGTTCAGCGGCGATGTCGCAGCGGACGGCGGCGCTCGCAAACGCCCACCACTCGCGCGGCATGGCGCGCGGACCAGCGACGGGGCGGAGTGCACGGTGGCGCTCGAACACGGCGGCGTGGGTGGCGCGGTGGGCGGCAAGGACGAGAAACTGAAGCTGCGCGACGCCTAATTCGAACTGTAGCTCGCCCACATGAAGCCCGCCGTCGACCTCGATAGCAAGCGGCTGCGTGTGCGCCTCCGCTGCGGGCGGCCAGTGAAGCGTCGTCGCCACATTGGCGCACACGGTAAGAGGTCGCAGGATCGCTTCCTCGTCCTCCTTGCTCTCACCCGCGGCGGAGGCGGCGGGGTGGTCGTAGCTGCTTGAGCCAGCGCTTGCCGAATAGCTGACGCTGACCAACGCGTCAAGCTGCCAGAGGCAGCGGTGCATCTGCGACTCGCTCCGCCGGACGAAGCACGCGAGCAGCGACGGAAGCGACTGCTGCCGGTGGCAGCGGAGCTGAAGCGATGGTATAACGAGCTGCACTGCCGGGCCTCCGGGTACCTCGTACCGCACGCGCAAGTCCGTCACGCTGACGTGCAAGTTGCGCAGCAGCGCGTCGACGAGCGCCTGGTGCTGCGACGCGTCGAGCGGCACGGCGGCTGCGCCCTGTGCACCGCTAGCAGCCTCGCCGACTGGCGGCAGCCTCCGCTGTTTGAAACGTTGCTGCCAGTGCCGCTGCCGCTCGGCGTTGAGCGGGGCGGCGTGTCGCGGCTGCAGAACGACGCACAGACCGTCGAGGCGCACGATGAGCGGGCCGTCGTCCGAGCCACTGCTCCACGGCATGAGCACCTCAAGCTTGCCGATCGTTGCCGAACGTATCGCACAGGGCAGCCCCCAGCCTTCAGTCGCTCCCGGCTGCAGCGCAAGGTCCTGCAGCTGCAACCGGCCGCCGCGGAGCTGCACATCGAGGTTGGAAGATGAGAAGTCGGCGAGAAGCTCCTTCAGCTTGCGATTGACGTAGAACGAGATGACGCCCTCGAGTAGCGACCCCATGGGCTTGCTTGCAGCCGACGCAAAGGGCGTGCCCTCAGCGGACGCAAAGGGCTTGCTTGCAGCGGACAGCACCACTTCCTACTGCTGTACGAGGTGAGTGAACACCTACTGTACGGACACGAAACACGATAAACAGCTCTAATCCGAAAGCCTACCCAGCGTGGGCGGCGCGCGTGAGGGTCGGAGTTGGGGCGCGCGTGAGGGTCGGAGTGGGGGAGCCGACAGGCGTGCCGCCACCGGGATCGGCAGCGGCGGCAGTGGCAGAGCCGATGGAGGCGGCGGCGGCGGTGGCCGCTTCGTCGGTGGCTGCGTGGCCGGCGGCAACGGTGGTGGCGGACCCAGCATCTTGACCGACTCAGCGAGAGGACGTTGCTCCTGGTGGTGGTGCGCATCGCAATTGCCGCGAGCGGAAGACGTCCTGTATCCGGTCACGGGCTGCGGCGCCCCCGAAGTACCCGGTGCAGCCTGCGCCTTGGCGGCTTCCTCCTCCGCGACCTCCGCCGCGTAGTTTTCGTCGACGTGCGGGCCCGTGTGCGCGCCGGCTCCAGCAGTAACGACCAGGCTGCTCGGCAAGGAGTACCACTCATCAAACCCTGTGGTTTTTGCGGCGGCGTCTCGGCGCGAGTCAGCTTCGACCTCCGCCGCGGCGGCCTGCCACTTTTGACGCACGAGCCTGCCGCAGCACCAGCACACGCATATGCAGAGTGGGAGGCACAGCGCGAGCGCCACGACCAGCGTCGTCGCCCACGGAGCCGCGAACGTTCCCGCATGCGTGATCTCGAAAGGTGCGGTCGCGGCGAGGTCGAAATCGTCGCGGCAGCGCCTGAGGAGCACGGAGCCTGCGCTCAGATGCGGCGCCAGGGCGATCGCGGGGTTGAGATCACGAGCGCGGGCTAGCGGCGTGCCCCGAAAGGTCTATCGACCGGCGCCCATTGACGACGCCATCGCAGGCAGTGCACGAGGCGTTCACAGGGTCACCGATCGGAACGCACGCGCTGCACGCGTCGATAACGCAGCTGACTGGCAGCTGTGGCGGCTCTTGAGCCGGCGGCGAGGGTGGCGGGCGCGGCGGCGAGGGTGGGGGTGGCGGCGG
>Ga0163111_10001390_pt1 | contig 14928 bp, 11 predicted proteins | sample CRUFie1St18metaG_FD_109645 | JGI IMG/M metagenome (GOLD analysis project Ga0163111, IMG submission 109645) | Marine microbial communities from the Costa Rica Dome - CRUD Field 142mm St18 metaG | ecosystem: Environmental > Aquatic > Marine > Oceanic > Photic zone | place: Costa Rica: the Eastern...
AGATCCTCCAGAGTAAGTCTCAGGGGATGTTTCCTCTGCTACAGCAGCGTAGATGTAAACGGTCTTAGAACCGCTACCAGTGTAGGCTGCAGTGATATCAATATCCATGTTGTTTCCATTTTGTGATTGCAGCACGACCAAAGAGTAGTCGTTTGCATTCTTCATGTTCCCGCCGTTCTGGTAGAAACTGTCGTAGTTTTGACCGCCTACAGTGTAGTATGTTCCTGATGGAGCATCGCCAAAGACCGTAACTGGGATGCCGCCGGTGTATCCTGGTGCGTTTTGCATGTGGGATCGTCGGTTAATTGGGCCGTCACTCGGGTTACCTGTTTGTGAAGATTCCCAGAATGAGATGTAAGTGAAGTCTTCAGATTGACTTCCTCCGCCGCCATTTGTACCGTACAGGTTGTGCAGATTGGTAGATGTAGTCTTACAAGGTCCACACCAATATGCTCCCATGTATTCTGCGAAAACAGGGTGCCCAGGGCTTGTAGCCTGGTATTGTGTTGGCTCTTCTTTCAATTCAGAATCAGCCTTTTCATTCTCAGCGATTAGTCCTCCAAAGGAAGCAAAAATGCTCAGAAGCATTAGCCCAACAATTGTGTATGCGGTCGTACGTACGGTCGTCATGGGCATCGTTTGAAAAACATGGTATTTGAACATGCGCTCTATCTGTCACACCCCCTACGGGGGTATCTTTGACAAAATCATGCGAATCGTTCTTGGTATATTCCTTCTCGCACAACCATGGCAGACTATTCAGTCCTGATGGAAAAAGAAGGACGTATCCATGTCGTGGAAGTGGTTGACGAAATGGTCAAACATAAGGGGCTTGGAGTCATCAACACCGCAACATTGCTCGCTAATTCTAACATTGGTGATGAAGTCCTGGTAGGCCAAAAATATCTCACCATAATGCCGACTAGATTACCGGAGTTGATCTCTGGAATGGCTAGAAGGGCTCAGACTATATCTTCCAAAGACGCAGGATTTTTCATCACAAAGTTGGGAATTGGTGCTGGAGATACGGTTCTTGAAGCTGGTCTAGGTTCTGGTGGCCTGTCCTTGCATCTTGCAAGGGTTTTAGGAGAAACCGGGCACCTAATTACTGCTGAGCCCAGAGAAGAACATGCCAGCGTAGGCCTGACCAACTTACAAAGAGCAAGCGAATGCTTCTCCGAGTTTCCAAAACATACGCACTTAGAGGGTATGGTTGAGGAAGTAGTTCCTGATGAAGAAATCAATGCTATCGTTCTAGATATGCCGGTTCATCCACCTGCAATTATAGCATGCGCACCAACACTAGTTTTTGGTGGCAGAATAGCGTGCTATGCGCCAACCACCTCGCAACTAGAAGCCTGTTGGAAAGCTTGTGAGAAAGCGGGCTTAACTGTTGAATGGGCTGGAGAATTGATGGAAAGGCAGTGGGGGCTTACCTCCAAGGGCGGTATGCGGCCAGTCAATGGCCCGTTCGGCCATACTGCATTCCTTTTGGTTGCTCAAAAGAGATAATCATTCTACAACTCTGATTTTTGTATCACACTTCGGACAGGTGAATCTGAATGGAGGTTCACTTCCTTCAGGAACTCCAAGCCTTGCTTCACAAGAGCAGCATGTGACCTTGTTGTATTCATCGATTCTAACTTCATTTGGTCCTAGAGGAATTTCTTCTTCCTCTTCTTCCATTATCTCTTCGGGCTTTCTAAACAAACGAATATACATCACTAGTATTAATGCCAAAGCCCAACCTGATGCGAGAATTATGATGGAATTTTCGTTATTGAGTTCAAACAGCCCCAAGTCCATACCTCGAGGGGCCAAATCAGGGCCTCCTACATCTACTCTAAGTTCAGGCGATTGATCAGTTACGGTCTGGCCCAATATTTGGCTTACTGACTCAATAGTGAGCGAAGCCTCAAACCCGTCTAGGTTGATTGGAGTCAACATTACTTTGAAGTCTTGACAACCTTTGCTAGCTAGACTGAATGTTGAATTAATTCCAGTTTCCCCTGCTCTGAAGAATACCATGTCCATTTGAGGTTCATTCTTGCCACTCGTATCCAAAGTACCTTCGACAAATGTATTTGCTTTGTTACAAATCGTTAGTGACACAGTGTGTTGGTCTGAACTTTCATCGAAAACCAAATCGTTCTTGTCGAATGTAAATGAAATCACTTCATCATTCCATGAAGGCTCCACAGTGTACGCTTCACTGAATGTAACCATCATATCTGAGCGTGCAGCAGATGTTAATCTGAATGTCAGAACTTTCGTTCCCGAGTTCTCACCCTCTGCAACCATGCATGACCATGGAATTGGGCTTGATGACATGCTAGGGGAAAGAACAACCTCTGCATCATCTAAGTTACAATCCATCTCGACTGTGTTGATTCGCATGGTATCGTTTGCAGTTCCAAGATTAGTTATGATTACATTACCGTAAATCATCTCTCCAGGTTTGGCATCATCATTGTCACTCATTACGGTGATCAAGCCATCGGCGATTTGCGGAATTACTGCGATTGATATCGAATCTGTGACTGTTGAATCATCAGTGCTTGTGACGGTGATCGTCAAATCAACGCCATTTGTTGGTGCGCCAGAAGCAATTTCTCTTGCAGTTATTGTAATACTGCCAGATTGGCCAGATTCCAAATTCAGTGAAAGCGTATCTACACTGATTGTGAACCAGTCGCTAACTGCACTGTTGTTGATGTCTGCTACGAATGTTTCAGTAGATGTACCCAAGTTGGTTACCATCAGAGTTAGACTTGAATCGCCTAATGGTGATGCGATTATTCGGTCTTCGCTGGAGTCGACCATTACTTCATGTCTGTCTGCAACTTGAAGGTCAATTGTCAATTGAGTGGATGTCCAGCCACCATCAAAGGTTATTGTGAAAGTATCACTCATCGGCTGTAGTCCTGCAGAAGCTACTAACTCGAGTTCGATATCAGTAGCAATACCTGCTTCCAATGAAACCTCTTCAAGTCCGTTAGCAACATTAATTCCATTGGGTAGGCCACTGATTGTTGCACTCAAATCTAGGTCTTTTGTTCCATCATTGGAAATGTTGAGCATGATTGAAGAGTTCTCGCCTGGTATGATTACTATTCTATTTTCAGCAGGACCAGTCATCGATAGTTCAGCATATTCCTTTACTTCGAAAACTCCGCTATCATTTACCGTGCCACTACCACTATTGGTTGAGGACATTGTGAAGTCAAGTGTGATATTTCCTACCAAATAAGAATCGATAAGCACTTCCATTACCACATATTGCGACTCGCCTCTGTCAAGAGTTACCGGTGAAGGATTAGTGAAAGTCACTCCTTCAGCATCAATTCCGATTAGAGATATTGTGTCCTCCTCAGTACCTTCATTGTTGATTACAACGTTGAATGTTTCAACAGAGTCCACATCAAGTTTGATAGAAGTAGGCAATACCATGGAAAGACCCCATGTTTCTCCAATAGTCACAGTGAATGCATAATTTTCAGTAATCGAAGTATCTTGATCTAGAGTGCCGTGTAGCGAAATCAGACATTCATCATTGACATGAGTATTAGCTCCAGCCGTGATTAAAATGTCTAGATTGTACGAATCTCCCTTCATAATCTGAGTTTCTAAGTCATCTATATGGGCGGAACAATCTCCGGAATCAACCATTGTCTGCCATGTCCAATTGCCATCAGCGGATGAAAGGCTGGTCACTTCAACAGTCGAGGTTGAGTTGCCACTAGGTAGAAGGGCTTCTCCGTTGGAATGTGTGAATGACAAATCATGAATTGAGGTTACTTCAATGACCAAAGTCGAGTTGACGGAGAAGTTACCAAACACACTGGCTGCATACAAATTGTAACCATAGAATCCGGGGCCTGCATCGGTTGGTATTGAAATTTGCAGAATCGCAAATCTTGACTCTCCAGGAGTCATCAAATCCACTGTGTCGTCCATGAATCGAACATTCCATCCAGCAGGGTTAGATTTGCTCATTATTCCATTTGTCGAATTTCCTGTGGTATTGCCACCAGTGTTGTTACCACTTGTGTTGTTCCCACCGGTATTGTTGCCACTAGTGTTGTTGCCGCCGGTGTTGTTACCTGTGTTGTTACCACCCGTGCTGTTTCCACCGGTATTGTTGCCAGTATTGTTGCCGCCGGTGTTGTTACCGCCCGTATTGTTGCCACCAGTGTTGTTGCCAGTATTATTGCCACTAGTGTTGTTGCCGCCGGAGGTCCAGTTGGACCAGAAAGCAACCAAGTCGGGTGTTTGGCCTACTGAAAGTAGAATCGTATCGTTTACATTACCATTGTTTGAAACCATTATTGAAACATTAACTTCGTCACCAGGTGCCATTTCTACCAAACCGTTGTCTCCTGCACTTGATGCATCAACAGCGGGTAAGTATTGTGGTATTACTGAGAGTTGTACGTCGATAGAACTGGAGATATTTGCATCCGGTTCAGTAACAGTGATTGTAAGAGTTCCAGAACTGCTTGGAAGTGCCGATGTGGATAACCTGATTGCAATATCAGTGGTTGCACTGAATGTTGGAATAACTCCAGTTACATTCGTGTCTGCGGGAATGATTTCCCATACTGAATCAAAACCAGAAACAGAGATGGAATAGGTTTCGATCGATGAACCATTGTTATTGATAGTCAGAGTGACATTTGTAGCTTCACCGGGCGACAAAATAACATGATTCACATCAGTTGAAAGTCCGATGCTAGGGTGGGCACTTGCCATTGGAACCAATGGTGCAATAGCCATAATCATGACCAAAATGAGTGCATCTACTCTGCGCGACATGGTTATTGCGACTCAATACTGACTTTTCATCCAATCGGCCCTTAGGGCCGATGAGAATTAGTTCTGTAGGGTATCAATCTTTGCCTGAACGATTTTCTCCCAAGGAAACTCGCCATCTACGCCTGGAGTTCTGCCAAAGTGGCCACCTGCGGCAGTGCTGGAGTATATCGGTCGAAGTAAATCAAGGTCATTAGCAATTGATTTTGGAGTGAAATCAAACACTTCATTCACCTTTGCAGTAAGTTCTGAATCGGAAAGTGAAGAGGTGCCGAATGATTCTGCACGTACACTTACCGGTTTTGCAACACCGATGACATAGGATAATTGGATTTCACATTTAGTTGCTAATCCCGAAGCAACAACATGCTTAGCAGCCCATCTTGCTGCATATGCTGCAGAGCGATCTACCTTTGAGGGGTCTTTTCCTGAGAAAGCACCTCCTCCATGTCTGCCCATTCCACCATATGTGTCGACGATAATCTTCCTACCAGTCAGGCCAGCGTCAGCGTAAGGGCCTCCAGGGTCTGCGAATCTGCCAGTACCATTCACTACCAAATGATATGGCTCTTGAATTAGAGTACTTGGTATTGCATGTTCAACTACATGCTTTCTTATTTCCTCGCGGACGAATGCAAGTTCATCATCTTCTGAGCCTGCGAACCGCTCTTTCAAATCCTTATCATGTTGAATCGCAATTACGATTGTATGAACGCGCTTTGGATTACCATTTTCATATTCGATTGTAACTTGACTCTTGGCATCAGGTCTTGCCCATGGCAAAGTGCCATCCATTCGAGCGTTCGTCATTCTTCTAGTCAGTCTTTGAGACAGTGCAGCAGCAAGAGGGAAAAATCGTCCTCGAAGTTCATCAAACTCCTCCGTTTCCATACAGGCATAACCAAACATAAGACCTTGATCCCCCGCTCCTTGTTCAGATTTGTTGACCCCTTGGCTAATGTTTGCGGCCTGAGCAGTGATTTTTTGGATTACTTCACACCTTTCATCGGTTGTAGTGTCAAATCCTATGTCGTGAGAATCATAACCGATTTCTGCTGCAGTTTTACGAGCGATTGCCTCGTAGTCAGGATGTTCTCCCAGCAGAGTTACCTCGCCAGCCAGAAGAATGATTCCTCTTTCTTTACCGCCCTTGACACTGGTTTCAACCGCAACTCTAGCATTCTTGTCAATCGCTAAGCATGCGTCAACAATTGCATCGCTGATAGCATCACATAACTTGTCTGGATGTCCAGAGGCTACGCTCTCGGACGTGAAAAGTTCCTCTGCCATAGATAAACGGCCATTATTATCCTCTATCAAATCTATGTTTTAGGCAGCGATGACTTCATGTCCGAAAGTGTCACGCCCTCATACATGGCGCAAGACACAGTTTGGCATCCAACCGCATTTCGAACACATACACTTGGACAGATTCAGAGTGATGGTGCAAGTCTAGTGGGTAGTGAAGTGACGGTTTGTGGGTACATGGAAGCAAATCGTGGAAAGGGTAAGATTTGCTTCATAGATCTTAGAGATGGGACAGGAAAAACTCAGGTATTCTTGAAGCAAGGCGGAGTGAGCGATGAAGAATTAGCTACCGCACAAGGTCTCTCTCGTGAATCTACGGTTCAGATTATTGGCGAAGTTGCACAAAAGAGGCCTCCTAAAGTTCCAGAAGGAGAACCTGTACCTCCACCTTCATACGAAGTTGTAGCATCGAAATTTGTAGTACTAGCACAAGCAGATACTCCTCTGCCGCTAGGTGTTACCGACACTGTTTCAATCGGACTTGATACACGCCTAGATAATCGATTTTTGGATTTGAGAAGGGCACACGTTAATGCAATGTTCACTCTAAGAGCAAAGGTTCTACAATACGGTAGAGAGCATCTCATTACTGAAGGGTTCAAGGAAATCAACTCTCCAAAAATCATCGCTTCTGCTTCAGAAGGCGGAACCAATTTGTTCCCAATGATGTATTTCGATACTCCAGCATTCCTATCTCAGAGTCCACAGTTGTACAAACAGCTGACTGTTCTTGGAGGAATGGAAAGAGTATTCGAAATCGGTCCTGCTTTCCGTGCTGAAAAGCACGACACTTACAGGCATCTAAACGAATTCATTTCTTTCGATATTGAAGGGGCATGGATGAATGATGATGACGTAATGTGTGTTCAAGAAAGAATGATTCACCACATTTGGAAGATGGTTGCTGAAAATGACCAAGACCAAATCGACATCATCAACGAATACCGAGCGAGTCAAGGAGACGAACCAATTTCCGTAGAAGTCCCTAGTCTGCCATTCCCTAGAATTGAGTATTGTGATGCTATCAAGATGGTTCAAGATGCAGGTGTTGAAATCACATGGGGAGATGATATCGAGTCATCTCATTGTGACATTATTGCAGCGAAATATCCGGGCTTCCACTTCTTACCTCGCTGGCCAATGTCTATGAAACCGTTCTATATTCATCATGTTCCTGGAGAACTTGGTTCCACAGGCGAGCAGTTGTCAAGAGGGTTTGATTTGAACTACGGCCGCGATGAAATGACAAGTGGCGGACAGAGAGAACATAATGTCGACGTTCTAGAACAGAACTTGAGAAACATGGAATTAGACCCTGCCGATTTCACATTCTACACTGATGGTTTCCGTTACGGAGCACCACCTCATGCAGGATGGGGTCTTGGCGTAGCTAGATTGCTGATGGTATTGACCGGTTCCAGAAACGTACGTGAAACAGTACTCTTCCCGAGAGACCGCAGTAGAGTTACACCTTGAGTTGGTAAAGTTGCCAGTTGACCGCATGCAATGGGGTGCTGAAGATTGGCAATATGCTGATTTGTACATGCCAGACGAACCCTCTCCGTATCAGAAGGATGAGGGCGTGCCATGTGTTATGCTAATACATGGAGGATTCTGGAAAAAGAAATTCACTCTTGATTTGATGGCTCCAATTGCTGAAGATTTGGCAGAACAAGGGATTGCTGCGTGGAATATCGAATTCAAAGGTTGGGAACCAGGGGATGAAGGAGTTTGGATGGACACTCTCTCTGATGTCATGCGGGCGTGGGGTCAACTCGCGCTTTTGCCTGGGATTGATATCGTCCGGTCGATGATTTTGGGGCATTCTGCTGGTGGACATTTGGCATTGATGATGTCTGCTGTTGCTGAGAGAAAACCTTGGTTAACGATCGCACAAGCACCTATTGCAGATATTGTGGCGGCAGATCATGCAAAATTATCTGATGGTGGAGACGCTGTTCGCCGATGGATGGGATGCGCCCCTGAGGGTAATGAGGAAATGTGGCGCCGAGTAAATCCTGTGGATAATCCTCCAAAGACCTCTGTAGTGTTAATGCACGGTAAGGCAGACCAAGATGTCCCTTGGATTCAATCCGAATCATACGTTAGGGCTATGAAGGCAAAGGGTGTTGAAATTCAGAAAATATGGTTGCCCGGAGACCATTATTCTATCATTGATGTTGCTAGTGATGACTGGTTAGCTCAAGTGGATGCAATCAAGGATTGGTTGTAAGGTTCAATACCCTGCGCTGCTTGGCACTGTCATGGACTGGCTAGGCGACGACTTTCCCTTTAGCTCAAATGCACTGTCAGGAAAGCATGCGATTGTGTGTGGGGCATCCAAAGGAATTGGAGCAGCCACTGCCAAAATGCTAGCCAAAGCCGGTGCTAATGTTACTGCTGTTAGTAGGAATCCACACGATTTGGTTGCAACACTTGAAGGCGATGGACATACAGGAATTAGCCTTGATTTAGAGAATCAGGAAGCAATTGGGAAATTTATTTCTTCAATTGAAGAATGCCATATCCTAATCAACAATGCAGCGGGCCCTCCAGGTGGCCCTCTGCTGGACAATGACATCGAAGATTTTGAAGCACCATTCAAGAGGCATCTACATGCATCACACACATTGGTTCGAGGTGTTGTTCCCCTTATGGAGAAGGCAGGAATGGGTAGAATTGTCAACATCATTTCAACATCGGTCAGAGAGCCTATTCCAAACATCGGTCTTTCGAATACATTGAGAGGAGCAATGGCATCGTGGGCAAAATCACTTTCACGTGAACTTCCTAAATGCATTACTATCAACAATGTTCTACCAGGTTTCACAGACACGGACCGACTTGGCTCTTTGGCATCATCAATCAATTCCAAGACTGGAAAGAGTATCGATGAAATTCATTCAGGGTGGATGTCTCAAGTCCCGATTGATAGATTGATCGACCCGCTTGAAACCGGTGCTGCAATCACGTATCTCTGCATGCCTATTTCTGGTGGCATAAGAGGAGTTTCACTCGCAGTTGATGGCGGACGCATGCGCTCAATTTGAGGTGGTATCTTGACCGAAATGAATCAAGCACAAGCAGAGGAACTTATGGACATGTTTGCCGATGGTAAGTTGATCGAATCGATAAACACGAGCCTAGCCTTACATTTGGTAGACCTTGCCCGAGAGTTGGGAAGAGATGCATTGGTAGGCAGACTGTTGGATCACGCTGCAAAAGTTTCCGAAAATCCCGAAGACCAAGGCTGGTGCCAATTTGAATTATTGAAACATCAAGGTGCTAGCATAGATGAGCTGATTGGCTTAGGTGTTCAATCAGAGAAAGAAGGAATAGCTGGTTTAGCGGCAGGAATCTTCCACCATGTTTCATTGATGTCCTTGGGAAGTGATGAAGCCGGTTTGTTTGCGAATCGTTCAATGAGGCTAAGAGAGGAGGCTGAGGATTTGGAAGGAATGATTTACGGACATGCGCTTCTTGCACATATTGCCAAATCAGAAGGAGATTTTGATAAAAGTCAACTACACCTCCAAAAAAGATTGGATATCATTCCCGAAACTGAGAAATTTGAAAGAATGGAAGCACTAGCAGATTTAGCCCATTCCCATTCCTCCTTAGGAGAATTAGAACAGGCTCAAGCATTATTGATAGATTCCTTGGACATTGCTACCGAGTTGCAAGAATTGTCTGGGATTTTAGTTGCAAGATGGGGTCTAGCAGACCTTGCTGAAATTTCGAACCAGCCCGATGAAGCCATGGTTCAATTGTCGGATATTATGACGGTGTTCATGGAAGCAGGCGCAGTAGTTCCAGAACCCGTTCGAGATCGTATTTCAAAACTGACCTCTCAACAGTGATGTTGATACATCGAGCCCCTCTCCCTTAGGGAGAGGGATTGTATGGAGTTCGACATATTCTTCTCAATATCGCAGACTCCGGACCACAACGGATTCACGCCAAGTGAATCCGAAATGTTTGCAAATTATTACGCACAATTGGAAGCAGCAGACCGTTTAGGATTCGGAGTTGCCTGGATCGCACAAGCTCATCTATCTACCGAAACTCAGCAAAATAACTCAAGACCAGTGGTTCCTCATTGGAAGGGTGAAGTTGGTCTGTGTACAGATTTTCCTCAGTTGGCTTTAGAATCGTTTAGAAGAACAAACAGAATTGATGTAGGTTCAGCGGTGGTAAGTATTCTTGCAAGTGGCGGACCTATTGCACAGGCAGAAAGAATCGCTAATACGGTTCAATTTCTTTCTCATATGGATTCCAAGCGCAAGTTGCATGTCGGATTTAGCGCAGGAAGGTTCGAGTTCATGGCTCGTCCATACGGGATTTCTCCTAGAAATGAGGTGGAAGAGGCCGCTTGGCCAACATTGAGAGCTCAAATATTCATGGAAGCAAGTGAAATATTCCTCCGACTACTACGAGGAGATACCATTTGCTCAGAGGACATTCGCTCAACAGTGATGACTAGGGATAATTTCCGTTCTGATGAAGATTGGAATGCAGTCCAAACTGCTGTAGGCGGACAGCCTGATGAAATTGAAATCGACAGACGTTACCAGTTTGAAGAAATATCAATTGTACCGAAAACATGGCCTCGAAATCAATTAGAATTAATTGCTGGAACACACGATCCAAGAACACAAGAGTTTGTCAACAACTTCATGCCAGTAAAGGTATTCAATCTCTCAATAACTTCTCCTGAAGTGATTGATTCAACTCATGAGAGAATGAGCAAATGTTTCCACAAGGACGGGGGAAATTGGCAACGAAGAGACATGCCTCGGACAACATTTGTATTCCTTAATGCAGAAGAGGGGCTATCACCTGAAGAACAATCCTTAGCCGCACACGAAGAAGCACGTCTCGCTTTAGGGGAATATTGGAAAGCACTTGAGGGAACTCTTGACCCTTCAAAGGTAGAAAGAGCAGCAGATAACGCACTCATTGGTAACCCTGAGCAAGTCGCAGAGCAGGTTAAGGAAAGGTTTCATCCTGATGATCGACTAATGTGTTGGTTTGATTTCTTTAACCATGATAGTGATCGAGTCATACGAAATATGGAGGCATGGTGGAGCAAAGTCGTTCCACTTCTGAGGTGATTTCATGAATTTGAGACACGACAGAAACTCCGCTGTTGCTCCGGGCAAGCCGGGTTCTGCAATTTATCCTGATTCACCACTTGGAGAAGATATCGAAGGTATTCCGACTGGCAGAGATGTAGAGTGGGAGCCCCTAGTAGACTATCGAAGGAATGGGGTTTCTGAAACTACGATTCATGGAGCAGTTGCTTGGTGTCATGGTGATGAGGTAATACATTCATTTGGTGGAAATGTACTATGTTATGGAAGATCAATGATGAAACCATTCATGCTAAAGGCATTCACCAAAGAGTTGGAATTTTGCTCTTGGGAACAAAAAGCGATTTCAGTTGCTAGCCATAATGGAGATACTGAGCATGTTGCAGCAGCTCAATCATTACTATCTGAAGCGGAGTGGCCACTGATGCTTACCCCAGTTGATGTTCCTCTCATTCAATTCGGTCGACAAGTCAGAAGGCCGAGGCGCTGGTATCACACATGCAGTGGAGAGCATGCAGCAATACTAGCAGGATGTAGAGCCAAGGGTTGGAATCGTGCAGGATATACCCTTCCTACTCACAAAGTGTTTGAGGCATATATGGAGCAACTCAGAAGATTCCTAGGCAAGGATTGGAATCCACAACGAATAGCTAAGGATGGATGTGGATTGCCAACTGTTTCCAATACAGTATCTGAATTAGCAAAGATTTACGCTGGTTTGGTCCAAGATAAAGATTCAGATTGGATTTGGGAAGCAATGTGTAAGCATCCAGATTTAGTTGGTGGATTCAATAGACTAGATTCTACAATTTTGAAAATTGGCAAGGGTAAAGTCATAGCCAAAGAAGGTGCTGATGGCCTGTTGGGAATGGCTATCGAGCATCCGGATTATCCTAAGGGATTGGGAATTGTAGTGAAAATAGCCCACGGTTGGAACTCGCAAGCAACATGGTACGTCGCTAGAGCAATTCTGGGTTGCCTCGGAATTGAATTAAGAAACCCGTATCCATTGAACCGACAAAAAGCGTTTATCGTTTCAAGAATTGTTCCTGATTCCCTACATGAAATTCTGAAAACCATACCGACTTGGGACGAGTGGGACCCTGACCAGGACCGTTGGCATTACGAGGTGGATGCATGATCCAAGTCGAGAATTACATTGGTGGACAATTCGTAACTCTCGGTGAGGATTTTGATGACATTTCACCACTAGATTTCTCGATTATTGCCAAGGTCCCTAGAACAAGAAGTGTCGATGATGCGGTTGATGCAGCTAAATTAGCACAACCACTGTGGGGTGCTCTGAGCATTGAACAGAGATGTGAATGGTTAGACAAAATTGCTGATGAATTAGAGAATGAAATTGAAGAAATAGCGCGATTAGAATCAATGGATACAGGTAAACCACATCATGTCGCACTGAATGTTGACGCCAATAGGTCGGTTAACAACTTCAGATTTTTTGCAGATTTTGGACGCAAGATGGAATCACAAACCTTCCAGATGCCAGATGCAGTCAATTATGTCGTAAGAAAACCGATAGGCGTGGTAGGTTTGATTTCTCCTTGGAATCTTCCATTGTATCTACTATCATGGAAGATTGCTCCCGCCTTGCTCATGGGAAACGCCATAGTTGCAAAGCCGAGTGAAATAACTCCGCTAACTGCACATTTCTTAGCAAAGATTTGCTCTCGAATTGGCTTGCCGGAGGGTGTTTTGAACATTGTTCATGGTTACGGTCCGGAAGTCGGGCAGGCGATTGTTGAACATCCTGAAATTAGAGCAATTTCTTTCACAGGTGGGACCTCTACAGGTAAGATAGTAGCAGCCACTGCTGCCCCAATGTTCAAAAAATTGAGTCTTGAACTTGGCGGCAAAAATGCCTCATTGGTACTAGAAGACGCTGATTTAGACATCGCAGTTCCAGGGGTTTTACGAGCATCTTTCCTGAACTCTGGCCAAATCTGCTTGTGTGGCTCACGAGTATTGGTTCATTCATCAATTTATGATGAATTTATGGAGAGGTACTTGCATGAGTTGCAGAGTTTTGAAATTGGTCCAGTAATCAGTGCTGAACATAGGTCAAAGGTCCTTTCGTACATCGATTTAGCTAAGCATGAAGGAGGCGTAATCTTGGCGGGCGGTGGTGTACCGGACAAACAAGGTGCCTGGATTGAGCCAACGGTAATTTCTGAACTCTCTCATACTTCTCGTACCGCCACTGAAGAAATATTTGGACCTGTGGTGACAGTTCACAAATTCGAATCAGATGAAGAAGCGATTGATATGGCTAATAGCACTCAATACGGATTAGCAGGTAGTGTTTGGTCGAAGGCAAGAGGGCGTGAAGTAGCTGAGCAAATTGATTCGGGAATGGTTTGGGTCAATACATGGTTGCACAGAGATTTACGAGTTCCATTTGGAGGCGTTAAAGACAGCGGAGTAGGCCGAGAAGGTGGAATGTGGTCACTCGGCTTTTTCTCAGAAGCAGTCAATATTTGCGTCATGGAAGATTGAAGGCTGAGATACCTGTCGGAGTGTTGGAGGCTGACTCATGTCAGTGCATGGAAACGCTCGCAAAGTGACCACTCATACTCTTCAAGAAATGAAGAGAGCCGGTGAGAAAATCACTATGCTGACCGCATATGACTTCAGTCTAGCAAAGTTGGTTGATAGGGGTGGAGTCGACGTAATTTTGGTTGGAGATTCCGCATCCAATGTCATGGCTGGCAGAGACACCACCGTTCCAATGAGTCTTGAACACATGATTTACCACGCACAGTGTGTTGAGCGTGCTGTCGATAGAGCACTTATCGTCGTTGATATGCCGTTTGGATCTTACCAAGGAAACTCAGCAATTGCACTTGAGAGTGCAATCCGCATTATGAAAGAATCAGGCGGCCATGCAGTCAAGTTAGAAGGCGGTGCTGAAATTGTTGAAAGTATTCAGAGGATCTTGACTGCAGGAATCCCAGTAATGGGTCACTTGGGACTAACTCCTCAATCGATTTACAAATTCGGTACTTACACAGTTCGTGCTAAGGAAGATGAAGAAGCAGCTAAATTGATTGCAGATGCAAAATTATTGGAAGAGGCAGGATGTTTCGCAATAGTGTTGGAAAAGATACCTGCTCATCTTGCCAAGCAAGTGAGTGATGCTCTATCGATTCCTACCATTGGTATTGGTGCGGGACAGGATTGTGATGGCCAAGTCTTAGTTTTGCATGATATGTTGGGGATTACAACCGATTTCAGCCCGAGATTCCTAAGAAGATATTTGGACTTAGAGAGTCAAATTACTGGTGCAGTTGAGCAATATTGTGACGATGTAAGAGGCGGAGATTTCCCTAACGAAGAGGAATCTTACTAGACCAGGTTTGCAACTAGCATAGCACCCGGTAGGATACAGGATGCAATACCGAATCCATGCCAGATGCCATATCTAAATGGTGGGTGGTTCTTCTTTGACCAAGAAGCACACTGCCAAATCCATATCAAAAATGGAATTGCAATATTGAAATAATTTGGACCAATTATCCATGCGAATGACATTGGAATACACACCACTGCAACTCCGAATGCATGTTCCTTCATGTCTCCGGCATTGGTGATTTTTGCTAGCAGCGGGGCGAAAATGACTGCAGCAATTAATGCGATAATCATAGGTGGGAATTTATTCTCGTCCAGCACGATTACACTAATCAAAACAAGAAAA
>Ga0163111_10001391_pt1 | contig 14928 bp, 13 predicted proteins | sample CRUFie1St18metaG_FD_109645 | JGI IMG/M metagenome (GOLD analysis project Ga0163111, IMG submission 109645) | Marine microbial communities from the Costa Rica Dome - CRUD Field 142mm St18 metaG | ecosystem: Environmental > Aquatic > Marine > Oceanic > Photic zone | place: Costa Rica: the Eastern...
GGGGGGGATTTTGACGGGTGTCTCGGCCCGGCTGTGTGTTTGTGTTTGACGTCGTGGTCCGGCGGGGACAGGCTCGTTGCGTGTTGGGCAACGAGTGTCGGTAGGCTGGTTAGGCTGGTCCGGCTTGTCTTGAGCCGGATGGAGCGGCGTTCATTTAGTACGCAGGCGTTATTTGTAAATTTTTATTAAAGGTAATTCATTATAAGTATGTAATGCTGGTGGAGAGTTAAAAACCCATTCTAATGTTGTTGTAGAATTATATTCATTATTAGTTCAAGATATAAATTTTTCTTCTCTTACGAATGCATCATATATTGTAAAAATAAATCATACAACTCCTATGATTGATATTGTTGATCCTAGAGAACTTACTAAGTTTCATGTAGACATAGTATCTGGGAAATCAGAGTAACGTCTAGGCATACCAGCTAATCCTAAGAAATGTTGAGGGAAAAATGTTAAATTAACTCCTATAAAAGTAATTCAAAAATGAATTTTACCATAAAGTTCGTTATAATTATATCCTGTAAATTTACCAAATCAAAAATAGAATCCAGCAAACATTCCGAATACAGCCCCTAAAGATAGTACATAATGAAAATGAGCTACTACATAATAAGTATCATGTAACATTATATCTAAAGATCCATTAGCTAATACAATTCCTGTTAAACCTCCTAATGTAAATAAAAAAATAAATCCTACAGCTCAAAGCATTGGAGTTTCAAATCTTATTTTCCCTCCGTACATTGTTGCAATTCAACTAAATATTTTTATACCTGTTGGAACTGCAATAATCATTGTTGCTGCAGTAAAATATGCTCTTGTATCTACATCCATCCCTACTGTGAATAAGTGATGAGCTCATACTATAAAACCTAAAAATGCTATAGCTAACATAGCATAAACCATACCTAAGTAACCAAAAATTTGATCTTTTGATGAAAAAATAGGAATTATTTGAGAGATAATTCCAAAACTAGGTAATATTAAAATATAAACCTCTGGGTGACCAAAAAACCAAAATAAATGTTGGTATAAAACAGGATCACCTCCTCCCGTAGGATCAAAAAAAGATGTATTAAAATTTCTATCAGTTAATAACATAGTGATTGCACCAGCTAATACAGGTAAAGATAATAATAATAAAAATGCTGTTATTAATACAGATCAAACAAATAAAGGTAATTTATCTAATGTTAATCCTGGAGCTCTCATATTAAATATTGTAGTAATAAAATTAATAGCACCCATAATTGAAGAAGCACCAGCACAATGTAAACTAAAAATAGCCATATCTACAGATCCTCCTGAATGAGTTTGAGGTCCAGCTAATGGAGGATAAACAGTTCATCCTGTTCCTGCTCCTTGTTCAACTAAAGAAGATCCTAATAATAATAATAATGCAGGTGGTAATAATCAAAAACTTAAATTATTTAATCTAGGGAATGCCATGTCTGGAGCTCCTATATATAAAGGAATTAACCAATTACCAAAACCTCCTATTAATACTGGCATAACTAAAAAGAAAATCATTACAAAAGCATGAGCAGTTACAATTACATTATATAAATGATCATCTCCAAACATAGCCCCAGGACCTGCTAATTCTAATCTTATTAACATACTTAAAGCAGTTCCAACCATACCTGAGAAAGCACCAAAAACTATATATAATGTTCCTATATCTTTATGATTAGTTGAGAATACTCAACGTGTAATATATTCGTTCATATATTAGTACGCAGGCGTTATTTGTAATTAGAAAATATTAATTTATTTTCTATTAAACCTATAATAGGAATTATTATTAAAAAATATGAAAAATAAAATATACTTGATATTTGTCCTATAAATATATAAGGGTCTTCTACAGGTTTAGATCCTATTCAAGTTAATAATATAAAATTAACCATAAAACATCAGTATAATAATTTTGCTAAGGGTCTAAAAGATAAACTTCTTAAACTACTAGTATGAACAAAAGGTAATACTGCTAATACTAAAATACTTAAAACTAATGCTATTACTCCACCTAATTTATTTGGGATAGCTCTTAATATTGCATACGCAAATAGAAAATATCATTCTGGCATAATATGAACTGGAGTAACTAATGGATTAGCTTTTATATAGTTTTCTGGGTCTCCTAAGGTATTAGGTGCATAAAAAACTAATATAAATAGGAATATAAATAATAATATAAAACCATAAATATCTTTAGAAGAAAAATATGAATGAAATGGAATTTTATCAGAATTAGAATTTAGTCCAAGAGGATTATTAGATCCATTTTCATGTAATAAAACTATATGAATAATTGCTAATAATGCTAATATAAATGGAAATAAATAATGTAAACTAAAAAACCTATTTAAAGTTGCATTACTTACACTGAATCCCCCTCATATTCATTGAACTATATCATTACCTATATAAGGGATAGCAGATACAAAATTTGTAATTACAGTAGCCCCTCAAAAAGACATTTGACCTCAAGGTAAAACATACCCTATAAATGCAGTTAACATCATTATTAGAAATAATGAAATTCCTGAAAATCATAAATGAGATCTTAAATAACTTCCGTAATATAATCCTCTAGCTATATGAATATAAACACAAATAAAAAACATTGAAGCTCCATTAGCATGTAAATATTTTAATAAAAAACCATAATTTACATCTTCTAAAATATGAGTAACTGATGAAAAAGCTATTGATACATCTGCTGAATAATGCATAGCAAGAAATATTCCAGTTAATATTTGTATTCCTAAACATAATCCTAATAAAGATCCAAAATTTCAAAGATAACTTATATTAGATGGACTAGGAAGATCAATAAGCATTGAGTTTATAGGTGAAATTATAGGATTTTCTTTTCTTATTCTCACTTAAGAAAGTCTTTATAGACTAATATTTATTAATGAACTTAATAACATAAATTCTAGTATTATATTTGGAAATAAACCTAAAATTATTGTTAATAATAATAAAGGTAAAAATGCTTGAAATTCAAATTCTAACATTTCTCTTGAAAATAATAAGTGTTTTGATAAAGATCCAAAATATACTCTATTATAAAAATATAAAGCATATATAGTTGAAATTAATGCTCCTATACAAGTTAATATTCCAGTAAATTTTGAATAATTAAAAGCTGTTAATATAGACAAAAATTCTGCAATAAAATTTAATGTTAAAGGAAATCCAATATTAGCTAATATTAATATTAATGTAATGATAGAAAATATTGGCATTATAGTTACTATTCCTCTAAAATATCTAATGGCTCTAGAATGATGTCTAACATATAAAACTGCTGAACACATAAATAAACCAGAACTTACTAAACCATGAGCAATCATCATTATTATTGAAGCTATTAATCCTTCTTTAGAATGGCAAAAAATACTTAATGTTACTAACCCCATATGAGATACTGAAGAATAAGCAATTAGTCTTTTTATATCAGTTTGTCTACAAGTTGTAAAACTTGCATAAATAATAGCTATTAAACTTAAGATTATTATTATAGGACTAAAATATTCAGAAGCAAGTGGAAATAAAGGAAATCCAAATCTTATAAATCCATAACCACCTAATTTAAGTAAAATTCCTGCTAATAATACAGATCCAGCTACTGGTGCTTCTACATGAGCTTGTGGTAATCATATGTGAAAAGGGATCATAGGGATTTTTACAGATAAACTAGCAAAAAATCCTAAAAATAATCAAAATTGTATATGTGAAGGTAAATCTATAGTAATAATATTAAAATAATTAGTAGATCCTATTAAAGAATATAATTTAAATATACATAATAACATTAATAATGATCCTATTAAAGTATAAAAGAAAAAATAAAAAGCTGCTTTAACTTTTTCTTCTCTAGATCCTCAAATTCCAATTATTAAGAACATTGGAATTAATATTGCTTCGAATAAAATATAAAAACCTATTATATCCATAATAGAAAATACTCCTATTAATAATAATAATATAAAAAATAAACTTATAAGAAATTCTTTTTTTAAATTATCAATAGCATTTCAACTCATTATTATACATATAGGAATTAATATAATACTTAAACTAATAAAAAATAAAGAAATTCCATCAACAGAAATTAATAGATCTCCCCAATTTAATATATCTGAATTTAATAATCAATTATATTTATTATAACTTTGAAAATTAATATTTTTATTAAAAATTAATAAAAATAAACTATTATAAATAAGTATTAAAATTGATCAAAATAATGATAAAAAGTTTAATTTATTTATAGAGTTTCTTGGAGTTAATAATATATTAATAATTGAAATAATGGTTATTAATATTAAAATTTCTATATACATGAAATAGGAGGTAATCCGTTAGTACTTCAAAGTAAACAATTTAATAATAAAATTAAACTTAAACTTAATGGTAAATAAGATTTTCATAATAAACTCATTAATTGATCATATCTTAATCTAGGAAATGAAGTTCTTACCCAAACAAATAAAAATACTATAAAAGTTCCTTTTATAAATAAAATTAAAGGAGAACTAATAAACATTGATCATCCTCCTAAAAATATTACTGCAAATAAAAAACTCATAAAAATAATATGAGAATATTCTGCTAAAAAAAATAATGCAAAAGTCATTGAAGAATATTCTACATTATATCCTGATACCAATTCAGATTCTCCTTCTGTTAAATCAAATGGAGCTCTATTAGTTTCAGCTAAACAAGATATAAAAAACATAAAACCTGCAGGTAATAATGGAAATATAAATCATATTAATTGTTCTTGAACATGAATAATATTTAATAAATTCATTGTACCTCCACATAAGATAACTGAAATAATTATTAATCCAATAGATACTTCGTAACTAATCATTTGAGCAGCAGCTCTTAAAGATCCCATAAAAGCATATTTAGAATTACTAGACCATCCTGACATTAATATTGCATATACACCTATGGAAGATAAAGAAAATATTATCAATATTCCTAAATTTATATCACTCATAATTGAATAATAATTTAAAGGCATTAAAGCTCAAACTACTAAACCTAAGGTTAATGCTAAAATAGGAGAAAAAAAATATAAAAAAATACTAACATGATTAGGTATAATCATTTCTTTTGAAAATAATTTAATACCATCTGCTAATGGTTGTAATAACCCATATATTCCTACTACATTAGGTCCTTTTCTTGTTTGAGAATATCCAATAATTTTTCTTTCTGCTAATGTTAAATATGCTACTGAAATTAAAACAGGAACTGCTATAATTAAAAACTTTATTAATTCAAAAATTATAAAAATAATAATTTCCATTTATCCTTTTAATAAATTTAAAAAACGGATTGTAATTGATCCTTTAATTTTAGAAAAAACTATCATAATTGATAAACCTATAGCAGATTCTATAGCTGCCATAGTCATTATAAATATTGAACCTATTTGACCTAGATTATTATCTAAAAAAAAAGATCCATATAATAAAGATATAATAATTGATAATAACATCATTTCAAAACATAATAAAATCATTATAATATTAGATCTATTAATTGAAATTCCTAATAAACTTAAAATAAATAAAGATAAAGGTAATAAAAATAATTCTAAAGTCATTACTCTCATTCTAAACCTCCTTTTACTCATTCATATATTAAACCTAAAGCTAAAATTATTAAGAATATAATTATAATTAATTGTCCTTTTAATTCTATTATATTTGAAGAACATGATCAAGGAAATAAATAAGATATTTCTAAATCAAATACTAAAAATAAAATAGCAATTAAAAAAAATCTTATAGAAAATGGTTTTCCAGGTGAATGAAAAGGGTCAAATCCACATTCATAAACTGATACTTTTTCTTTGTCAGGACTTTTATCTGATAACACATAAGAAGCTAAACCAATTATTAAAGATAATATTATACTAAAAATTAATACTAATAAAATTATTTTAAAATCTAAACTCATATTAATTAATTATTCTTTGATGTTGATCAGAAAGATTTTGTTTTTTAGTAATTGATCCTAAATCTAAAACTAGTATAATAGCTCCAACCATAGCTACTAATAATAATAAGCTAATAATTAAAAAAGGATAACTATAATAAGAATATAAAATTTTTGATATAAAATTTATTTGAGATCCAGAATTTAATTCTCAATTAAATAAATTATTTATATTTATAATTAAATTATAATTTTTGAAATAAAATATTATTTGAGATAAAATATTAATAAAAATACAAAAAATAATAGGTAATATATTTAAAATTGATTCAGTTCTTTTTAATTGTAAGATATCTAACATCATAATTACAAATAAAAATAAGATTGCTATCGCACCTACATATACTATTATTAACATTAAAGGTATAAAATTAAATCCTAATAATATTAATAAAGCTGAAGAATTTAAAAAAACTAATACTAATCAAAATACAGAATGAATAGGATTTAATGATATTATAACCATTATTGATCCTATTAAAGAAATAAAAGATAATAAAATATATAATTGTTCCATAAATTTATTTCAGGGACAAGTTCCCTTACCCCCACTATGTTACGACTTGCTCTATCTTTAATAAAAATTATTGATAAAGGCGACGGGCAATTTGTACTCATATTTGAACCTATTCAATAGAGCTTTCTAATCTCTATTTACTATTAAATTCTCCTTCATAATATTTTTCAATATTAATTTGAATTTAAATTTTTATTAATTTAATTATTGTAGCACATAATATCCCTATTCATTAGGGTCATACCATCTGACTTTATCCTATAAAGGATTAAGTTTAAACTATAAATTTAAACTGACGACGACCATGCAGCACCTGAGTTTCAAGAATAGGTAAGATACTTCGCGGATTATCGAATTAAATTACATGCTCCTCTAATTGGAAAATAAACAGCCAAAATTTTTGATTTTCACTCTTTAAAGTATACTGTTCAGATAGAATTATTTCAATTTACAAAAAGATTTACTAGGGTATCTAATCCTATTTAATATTCTTTTTTTCATGTTTCATAATATTAAGTATTATAACTAATTAATTAGAATTACAATTATTGTACATTTAACCGTTTCAAAAACGTACTTAATACTTATTTTATTTTACTACACATATAATCTGTTTTAACATAAAAATTTGCCTTTTAAGTATAACCGCGTCTGCTGGCACTTAATTAGACAAGACTAAAAGAAAATACCATATCTAAATTACTTTAATTGTATAGATTTCTTTACTGCTGTATAATTCTTCTTTGTTTCAGTTAGAACGTGGTTTTAAAACTTTCTGTCTTAGGTTAAAAAATAATTTACTTTTTTTAATCCTGATAGAAACCATTAATTGGGATTAACTCACTTATACGCTTTCACTAACATGTATAAACAATTTCTTTATTTTTATTCCTCCAAAATCAAAAGGAATAGGATTTCCCTAAAATTTTACTATTAAAAAAAACATAAATATAATAAATAATAATAAATAAATTGATAATTTACCTAAATGATATTTACTTAAATTATTTGATAAATTACTAAATTTATTATATGAATTACTAGGTCCAAAATATTCTAATAATTGATTATCTATTAATTTATAACTAATAAAAAATCCAAAATTAAATATTGGTTTAGAAAAATAATTATGAAAAATATTATCAAAATATCAAGCACCATTAGTGAAAGAATATAATTTTATATTAAATTCTTTCATTCAAATTTTTCATCATTTTTTAATTAAAAAACCTAATATTAATGCTAAACTTGCTCCTATTAAACTAACAATTAAAGGAGAAAACTTACTTAAATTATTAATTATTATAGGAAATTCATCTTTTAAAATGTAATTTTGTAATATAAATCCTATAAAAATACTAAAAAATAATAAAAAAATTAAAGGTATTCTTAAATTTCAGTTTCCTTCATGAGATTTGATAAAATTTTTAAAATTAGATTGAACATTATTAAAAAAAGTAAAATTTATTAATCTAAAAGAATAAAATGCTGTAAAAAATGCAGACATAATTCCTAATCATAAAGCAAATCTTAAATAATGTTCTCCATATATTAATTCAATAATTAAATCTTTAGAATAAAATCCAGTTAAAAATGGTAAACCCATTAATGATAATGATCCTACAATTATACAAGTATATGTTAATGGTGTAATATTATTCATTGAACCCATTTTTCTAAAATCTTGCTCATCATTTAAAGCATGAATTACTGAACCAGCACTTAAAAATAATAATGCTTTAAAAAATCCATGATTAACTAAATGAAATAATCCTGTATTATATTGTGAAAATCCACAAATCATTACCATATATCCTAATTGACTACAAGTTGAGTAAGCAATAACTTTTTTTAAATCATTTTGAGTTAAACCAATAGTAGAACTAAAAAAAGCAGTAATACTTCCAATTAATACTATTACAATTAAAATAATAGGAGTATTTTCAAAAAAAGGAGACATTCTAATTATTAAAAATACACCTGCAGTTACCATTGTAGCAGCATGGATTAATGCTGATACTGGGGTTGGACCTTCCATTGCATCTGGTAATCATGAATGTAAACCAATTTGAGCTGATTTACCTATAACTCCTATTAACAATAAAATAGATATTAAATTTAATTGATTATTATTATTTATAAAAAAAGAATAAGAAAATATTGAATTATAATCTAAACTTCCTATTTCTACTCATAATAATACCATTGCTAATAATAAACCAATATCTCCTACTTTATTCATTATCATTGCTTTAATTGCTGCTTTATTTGCTTGTATTCTTGTAAATCAAAATCCAATTAATAAATAAGAACATAAACCTACACCTTCTCAACCTATAAATAATTGAACTAAGTTATTACTAGAAACTAATATAATCATAAAAAATGTGAATAAAGATAAATATGACATAAATCTTGGTAAATGAGGATCTCCATCCATATATGAAGTAGAAAATAAGTGAACAAAAAATGATACTAAAGTTACTAAAATTAACATTGAACAAACAATATGATCAAATTGAATTGTTATAGGATTATATAACATTCCTAAATTAAATCAAGATCAAAGTTTTATGAAAATTAGAGAATAAAATATTACAACTTCAATAAATGAAAAAATAGATAAAGTACAAGTAATAAATATTAATATACAAGATAAAATTTTTACACCTTCATATCCTATTTTTCTACCAAATAAACCACAAATTATAAAACTTAATAAAGGTAAAAATAAAATTAATAAATACATTAATACAAACTAATAAATATATAACTTAAAAAATTAATTATAAAATTAAAATTAAATATTAAAAATAATACTATAAAAAATATAAAACCTAATAAAAAAAAAGAAAAATCTTTTTTTATAAATGTTTTATTATCTAAAATATCTTTTCATAAAAAATAAGAACCTTTTTTTTGAAAGTATATAATTTTTACTAACCTTAAATAATATGCTATACCTATTATAGAAAATAATATAATTATAAAAGCAGAAAAATTATAATTATTTTCTATAATAATCCATAATAAATACCATTTACTAATAAAACCAGATAATGGAGGAATTCCAGCTATAGATAAGATTATTAATATTAAAGTTATTGCTAAAATTTTATTAATAAATTTTAATCCTCCTAACTCAATTATATAATTAAAACTTATATTATTATTTAAAATTATAATAAATAAAGATAACATTGTTAACATATAAATTATTAAATAAATATTACCTACTATTAAATTAAATTTTGATAATAAAAAATAACTTAATATTATAAATCCCATATGACTAATACCACTATATGCTAATAATCTTTTAAATTTAGTTTGATTTAAAGCTCCTAATGTTCCTATAACTATAGATAATAAAGAAATAGTAATTATTATATTAGAATTAATTAATATTTGAATTAATACACTAATAACACTAATTTTTGGTAAAGTTGCTATTAAACTTAAAATATCTCAAGAAGATCCTTCATATATATCAGGAATTCAAAAATGAAAAGGAAATAAACTTAACTTAAAAGATAAAGATAATATTATTAAACTAATACATATAATTATTATTAAATCATTATTTAATAGTAAAATTTCGTTAAAATTTAAACTAAACCCAAATAAAAATAATATAACTAAACTTAATAAATAAAATCCTGATGATATTGCACCTAACATAAAATATTTTAATCCAGCTTCTGAACTTTTTATTGATACTCTATTTTTAGCTATTAATATAAATATAGAAAATGTTTGTAATTCTAAACCTAAATATAAAGTCATTAAATTATCTGATAATATTAAAATTAAAGAACCAATATAGGATAATATTAACAAACAATAAATATCAAATGATTTTTCTTTTATAATATTTAAAATAATTAATAATGATATAGTTATTAAAAATAAAAATAATAATTTTCAAGAATTTAAATTAAATAAATGTATATTAAAAATATTAGTATAATTTACTATAAAAACTAATGAAAATATTATAATAAAATTTATAATATTATTTTTTCACAATTTGTATTCTAAAAAAATAACAAATAATCCTATTATTATAATAATATTAATTAAATTTTCATTCATTAGTAAAGAAAGGAATCGAACCTTTATATTCAGGTTATGAGCCTGATAACTTTCCATTAGTTTACTTTACTGAGCCTATTGGCTAATTAACATCCTCATCAATATATACATACATATAAAAATAATCATACGACATCAACAAAATGTCAATATCATGATGCAGCTTCAAAACCAAAATGATGAGATCTTGTAAAATGAGATTTACTTAATCTTATTAAACATATTAATAAAAATATAGTTCCTATTATAACATGAAAACCATGAAATCCTGTAGCAACAAAAAAAGTTGAACCATAAACAGAATCTGCTATACAAAAAGGAGCTTCAATATATTCAAAAGCTTGTAAAGCTGTGAATATTAAACCTAAAATAACTGTTAAAGTTAATCCTCTTACTGATTCATCTTTATCTCCACTTACAATACTATGATGAGCTCAAGTAACAGTAGCTCCAGAACTTAATAAAATAGCAGTATTTAACAATGGAACTGAAAAAGGATTTAAAGGATCGATACCTAAAGGAGGTCAACATACTCCTATTTCAATAGCAGGAGATAAGCTACTATGAAAAAAAGCTCAGAAAAAGGACACAAAAAAGAAAATTTCAGAAACTATAAATAATAAAAATCCCATTTTTAAACCATTTACTGTTGCTTTAGTATGAAAACCTTGATAAGTTGATTCTCTAACTACATCTCTTAATCATAAAAACATACAAATACTTATTGATATTAAACCTAACAATAATAAAAATATTTGACTATAATGAAAATAAATTACAGCTCCTAAAGTTGATAATAAAGCTGCACAACTCATGACATATGGTCATGGACTAGGATCAACTAAATGATAAGGGTGATAAACTTTTTCCATATTAATGTAAAATTAAACTATCTTTTAAATAAATCATAGATAATAAACAAAATACATAAGCTTGAATTACTAAAACTCCAACTTCTAGAATTGTCATAAACATTATTATAAAAATAGGAAATAAATTAATTAAACTATAAGAATAAAATAATAATTTACAACTAAAATCAGCTAAAATAGCTAATAATATATGTCCTGCAGTTAGATTAGCAGCTAAACGCATTCCTAATGCTATTGGTCTAGATATATTACTTGCTAATTCTATAATTACCAATAAAGGAGATAAAGCTAAAGGAGCCCCAGTAGGCATAAACATACTAAAAAATTCTAATCTATAACGATAAAAACCAAATATTATTACTCCTATTCATACACCAAATGCCATCCCAAATGTTAGTATAACATGTGTAGTAGGAGGAAATGTATAAGTAAAAAATCCTAATAAATTTAAACCTAAAATAAACATAAATAAACTCACTAAAGGTAATAAATAATACTTAGAATTTTCACCTAAATTTTCTTCAATTACTGTATTTCAATGTTCTATGATTATTTCTATTATAGATTGAAATCTAGTTGGAATAATATATTGATATTTACAAACAACCATATACATTATTATCACAGAAATCATTATTATTGAAGAATCTGAAATATAATCTGTTATAATTCTTGTTACTATAAAATGATCAAAATAAGATGCCATTATTCTAAAATTTTTAATAAAGTATTTGTATTATTAATATCATTAATTTTTACCATTTTTAATTCTAATTCTAAATTTCTTAATTTATTATTATAATAAAATTTTATTAAAACTAAAACAATAAAATGAGAAAAAATATAAAATGTTAATAATAATCCAAAAAGATGACTATAAAAAATAGATATATCTAATTGAGACACTCAGAGGATGCTGGATTTGAACCAACACTAATAGTTTTGAAGACTACTTGATCTACTTAATCGAATCCCCTAATAGTGAGATAAACTCCATATTACATTTCTTCTTGTTTAGCTTCTATTCAATTAACAAATTTTTCTTGAGAAACTGCTTCTATTACTATAGGCATAAATGAATGATCTGAACCACATATTTCTGAACATTGACCATAATATGTACCAGGTCTTTTAGCCAAAAAACTAACTTGATTTAAACGACCAGGAATAGCATCAGCTTTTACTCCTAAGGATGGTACTGCAAAACAATGAATTACATCAGCCCCAGTAATTACTACTCTTACTTGAGTATTAACAGGAATCACTACTTTATTATCAACTTCTAATAATCTTAAATCCCCTTGTTCTAAATCAGAAGTTGGAACCATATAAGAATCAAATTCTATTGATTCTTCATCTACATCAGAATATTCATATGATCAATATCATTGATGACCAACTGCTTTTATAGTTAAAGAAGGATCTATTACTTCATCCATTGAATAAAGTAATTGTAAAGAAGGAAAAGCAATAAATAATAATATAAAAGCTGGTATAGATGTTCATATAATTTCAATCACAGTTCCTTCAACTAAATATTTATAATAATGTTTATTATAAATAGCTGATATCAATAATCAACCTACTAACATTAAAATTAATAAAATAATAAACATAATATTATCATGAAAAAATACTAATTGTTCTGAAATAGGACTAGCCACATCAGGAAAATTAATTTGATTATTTTCACTTGTATCTTTATAAAAATTTAAAATATTAAATATATTCATAAATATTTATTATTATAAATAATATATGTAAAAATATAATAAAAAATAATTTTTACATGTTTTCTTTATAAGAAACATTAAAATATATAATTAAATTTATAGAAAGATCTATTAATAAATTTTATAATAATAATAATTAAAATTTATTTCTAAATAGAAAATTTAAAAAGAATTGAAACATCTTAGTATTTATAAAAAGATTATAATGATAGTAATGGCGAATGAAATCATTATTAAAAAAATGTATTTTACATTAAAAAATAAGATCTTATCTATAAATATAGTACTGTGAAGGAAATAATAATATAATTATATAATAACAATGATAATCATTTACCTTTTGTATAATGGGTTTACAAGAAATAATATTAGCAAGCTTAAAGGCTAAAGAAATTTTTTAGTTAATATAACCCGAAACCAAGCGATCTAATTGTGAATAACTTTTAGAGTCAACTAATGAATGTAGAAAAATTCTTAGATAATTTGCAATTAGCAGCGAAAAACTAATCGAGCTTGGATATAGCTGGTTTTCTACGAAAATTATATAAGTAATAGTAATTATTTAATTACTCAAACAAATAGTTATAACATTATTTGTTTAAAAGATAAAAATCTTAATCAAAAATTAATAAATAAAATTTTTATAATAAAAAGAAATTAATTATTAATACAATAAAAAAGTGGGCTTAGAAACTGCCATATTTTATAGAGTACGTAATAGTTTATTTAATAAAAAATTTAATTTCTGTAATAAAATTTAATAAAAAATTAAAAATTTTGATAATAAGTAGTAGAATATTTTATTTTAATAAATGAAAATTAATAAAAAAAATAATGTAAACATGAATAATATTAAATTTATTCCTAAATTTTCTTATATTACTAATGAATAAGGTAATACGATCTCTCAATAAAAAAGGAGAAAAATTATAATTTTTCAAGAAAATATAATTTTTTTTATCGTAAATTCTAAATCAAGAAGGAATAAAAAATTAAAAATTTTTCTTTAAGAAACTCGGCAAAATAGAATATCGACTGTTTACCAAAAACATAGCCCTAGATAAAATCTAAGGTGTAACCTGCCCAGTGGTTTTTAAATAATAATTAAAAAAATTAAAAATAAAACTAAAAGGACGCGGTAACCTTGACCGTGATAATGTAGCATAATCACTCGCCATTTAATTGATGGATAGTATGAATGGTTGAACGAATATTCCACTGTCTTAAAGAGAATTAAAAGAAATTGAAATAATAGTTAAGATGCTATTTTAAACTGTAAGACGAAAAGACCCTATAGAGCTTAACTATAAACTTTTTATAAAAAATTAAAAATAAATTTACTAATTAAAAAGTTTGGTAGTTTAGTTGGGGCGACTATCTTCTAAAATAAACGAAGATAAGCAATATTAATAAAAAATTTATTGTATAAATAAAAATTTTAACAATTATCATAGTAGGCTATAATGACCCGTTTTTACTAAAAAATAAGAAAAACGATCAATTAATAAAAGCTACCTTAGGGATAACAGGATAATTTCATTTTAGAGTTCATATCGAAAATGAAGTTTGTCACCTCTATGTTGAATTAAGATATCCTGATAATGCAGAAGTTATCAAAGGTAGGTCTGTTCGACCTTTAAAATCTTACATGATTTGAGTTCATTCCGTCGCAAGA